>Ga0247778_1000242_pt1 | contig 92282 bp, 86 predicted proteins | sample UWRJL049202B5_FD_179939 | JGI IMG/M metagenome (GOLD analysis project Ga0247778, IMG submission 179939) | Plant litter microbial communities from Arlington Agricultural Research Station in Wisconsin, United States - UWRJ-L049-202B-5 | ecosystem: Environmental > Terrestrial > Plant litter >... | reverse complement strand
CCACCAAATAAAGGAAAACAAAAACCCCCCCGTCCCCAAAAAAAAAAAAAAAAAAAAAAAAAAGGGTCTTCACAAGCACAAGAAAGTTCAAAGGGAAAATCAACAACGCAACGCATACATGGCGCCATTATTTGGTTTCGCGCATAGAATTTTTTTGCTTTTGCTTTTAGTCTCGGACTACTACGCCTGCGCTCGCTCGCTTGGGTCAAAAAGGGGGCCGTGTTTACCTGTTTACATGCCATTCACCTATCGATCTTCGATTTCGTGAGAACAAAAAGGCGCCCCCAAACACTGTTTTGTGTAGTAAACAATCGGCTAACGGCCAATTTCCTGCTGTCTCCAACAATGATCAATTCAGCTTTCCCTTCCCTGCATCAGGCAATTGCCTGTCGAACCCTCCCTAGGCTTCCTTCGCCTTCGCCTTCGATCAACCCTAATCCCAACCCCCTCTCTTTCGTGTCATATCCATCCTCACCGATCCCCCCAAAAAAACGCCCTCGTCGCCGTCATTGAGCTGAACCCCTGAACCCAGGGCCCTCAAAAATCGCCGCCTCATATCCCATCAGGCCAGCTTTCCATCCATGAAAAAAAAGTCTCAATCAGCCCAGCCCCAGCTCTCCATTTCGTGTGACGAGTCCTGCAGCTTTTGCATTTGCATTTGCATTTGCATTTGCCACCAAGAAGCAAGTGGTACCGTCATCGGCGGCCGTCAAAATCAAGGCCTCGATATGTCCATAGCAGCAAAAATAAAGAGGGGAAAGATCAACCGGGCCGACATTGAACGCAGAACACACCCAAAAATAAAAACGTAACGCTTGCCTGGGCAGACTTTTCATTTTTCAGCTCGGTGGTGAGACCGGCAGATGCGTGCGTGTTTCCTTTTCTTGGGGGGGCTTGGAAAATCCAATGCCAAAAACAGGCGAGGCAGAAAAATATGCCTTGAGCTTTGACGTGATGTGATGTGACAGAAAATGTGAATATTTTATGATGAAAAGATGTTGTGTGATATCAGGTCCGGAATCTGCATGGCAGCCCCGAACCTTAACAAGCTCCAAATATGACTCGAGAATCAAAAATCAACCAAAGTGAGCTCGCCACGTCAGTAGGACCCCCATTTCCCTCAAACATCTTAGCGAAAAGTTTGATTGTGTGTTTGGTAGTGTAATGAGAAGCCGTAATGGGGTGGCGAACAGAGGGGGCCCTGGGACGATCTGCAGAAGGCCTATCTTCGTGGTGGCTTCTATGCAGGGTGATGGAAGCAGGTTGATCTTCCCCTCGAGTCCATCATTGACAACGCATCGTAGAGGGAGAATTCGGAGTGGCCAGAGAGGTATAGTTCGACATGCAAGTTGGACCATACCTCACAAAATCCATGCGGGCAACATTGGCTGCAGGAGACAGATCCATTCTTCCACGGTGGCTAGCGGTCAGCAGACTTTCTGACCATGCCCCGATAGATTGAGCCAGCTGGGTAGGATTGGAAATCCAATATGCTGTGTCCAACGGTAAACCAGTTTTCTGTCTCCAAAGCCACCAACATGTGATTGTTTGCGGACCGAAAGGATGACGAGTATAGGCGGCTTAATATCAAGGATGTAGTAGCACTTGCCAAAAGGAAGAAAAGCCGAATTGCAGGCACTTCGCCACAATTTCAACGGCAGAACAAGAATAACTGAGCAGCGGCAGCTCTCCCATCCCTTCCGGTTGGACAGACAAAGATTCTCCGAGGCATTTGTTCGAGGATCCAAGAAAGAGACCCCCTAATGCAACGAAGGATATGGCCTCTCCTGGGGCTATCGATTGTTCCCGTGCCCATCAACAGACGGGAAGGCCCACTTAATCCTCATCTTTCCCACCAGTAATCGAATAGTTCAACGGTGGCGTCCTTGAGAACTCAATGGCCATGGACCAGCAGACCATAACGTGATGGAATGCCTTCGTCTTCTGCATGAGCTAAAGGCATGCATGAGCTCGATCAACATGCAACAACGCCCGGCATGTGCTGGCAAATTTGAACCTAGTACTCTATCCTATAGCAATGAGAGTACTATAGCCTCGACAGGGCCGGATCGTCCGACTGAAGGTGATCAAGGAAGAGATTGGGCCGAATATTAGGTGAGGTCAGGGATGCGATACGAAATGGCTGTTATCGATGGACCTACTGTCGACCTCTTTCACAGTATGGATGCCTGGGGAGACGACGGCCGGACTTGCAGGTGTGTGTTGTCTGTTGGCCCGAGTGTAAATGGCGGGAAGGTTGAGGGGCCGTGGAGATGAAAAAACTCTACTGGGTTGAACATGGAAATGTGCGAGGATGCATTCGCTCAGCTGGTATGAATGGTTTGGCGTATAAATACCCCTCTCATTGCCTCGAATCTGTATCAGCATCAGCATTCAATCATCTCATCCAAACATTCATCACTGCCCCTCATACACTCAAACATAAAACACTTCAACAACTTACACTCAAACATCACATCCTCCCTCACACTTCTGTCTCCATACCATCTTTGGACCCTACCACTCAAACACCAACCCCAACCACAGCCAGTAAGTCTCCAAGTCCAGGTCGAGAAGTGTTTCAGATGTGACCAAGCGAGGCCTGGGCTAATAGAGTTCTGACAACAGGTCTGACCAACATGTGCTTTTACGACCAATACCAGATGGAGTGCGGCGACTTCAAGTGGGGACACTTCCGTCAACACTGCTCCAAGGAGTACCGCACTGGAGAGACCTGTGGGATGAAACTCGTGATGTCGACCATTGCCAAGCGCGAGAAGTGCAAGGTGTGCACAAAGATTGACACCAAGAAAGGCCGAATTGAGAAGGAGCAAGACCGTATCCGCCGATGGGAGCATGAGCAGAAGCGCGGACACCACCGTGGCGCTTCCATTGAAGCTGCGCAGCAGCAGATCGCCCAGCTGGAGTGGGAGATTCAAAGCCTCGAGTATCAGAAGGCTGACGCGATGAGGTCGACTAGATAGATGAGTGCCGATTGAGCTGGGTGAGGGGTAAAATGGCGTGCTTTTCGGATTTCTATGGTTGTCGTTGGTCATCGGATTCTTTGGGTTTTCTTTTTATGATCTCTGGATTTGAATTTGTTCGCGGCGCGTGGAATGACTGGCTTGGGGGAAATGCGATGTAATCATCTCTCATCTCAGGTAGCAACAGAGTGTAACGATGAAACGGCCCCATCTTCTTCATATGGCCTCAGGATGATTCTGAGACTGTAGTCCGCCTATTGCTCCAGTGAAAACCGTGACCAGAATTCGGGAGCTGGAGGGAGGCCGAGCCGGGCGCTTAAGCACCTGAGCGGGCGGCAGAGGTGGATCGGCGATGCGAGAGCGAGCAGAGCAACCGCCGGAATGACGAAGAGACCAAGAATGGAATATAGATCAGGATGCTGTTATCGTGATGTCAACGTACGTCGCGGAGGTAACAATGAGTCGAGGATGGAGTCTTGTTGATGCGTTGTTGTGATGTGAGGTCGTCTTAAGCGCTGCTGCACCTGCGCCGTAATTAGCCAAGACAGGATGGAGTTTTCGCATCCTGTGTATATCTGAGTACTCTGCAGCATATTAGCCGCCCTCACACAGAAGAGAGATGATGGGAAAATTGGAAGAAGAACACAAGCAACAACGAGGGAAAGCTCTGGGCTTTATGAGACGGGTTATGGAGACTTGGATGAGGTGTACTTTTGCAAACGTGGCTAACCCCCAATGGACATATGTGCCGGCCTGACTGCAGAGCCTGAGAGCAACATGATAGGCTCCGTGAAATGAATCAGCAGCCAGTAACCAAGCGCTCTTGACAAAGGAAATGCTGGAATGATACAACGCATAGTCAAATTACGCTTGCTGTCCAGTCAAAACCCAATGACCATATATCCATCCTCTAAATCGCGGCGACAGATGCTCCATGTGTGAGGGTATTGTAACATCCACCCAACGCCTCGACGCCGTGCAACACACACATTCAGTGTTGTCGCCAGCAACCATGCTACTTCATGGCCGACTCTGCATCTGCGAACCCTCCCAGCAGAGGCCCAATGCCTTCTGATTTGACGGGCACATGCCGCTTCATTTCCTCCATATCGTCGTCTTCCGATATCCAGCCATCAGAAACGATGGGCGTGTTGTCTGCGGACGCGTGTTTGGTCTTGCTCGATGCATCTTGTGTGGACATTTTTGCGAGGACATTTCGATATCGCAGGATTTTGGCGTCCTGGGCGGGAAATACGGCAGATGGTGCCGGTGTGCCATTTTGCGGCACCAGGGCAAATATATCGACGAGATGGCTGCAGAGATGGTTAGCTGGTGGATTCATATGCGCCAAAGACAAGAATGTAGAAAGGCAATCCCCGTCCTGCGACAGCCCCCAATGCAATGCCTTTACCCAGAGAACGTACTTTGATGTTTGTGCCACGACCTTCTGTAGGGCCTCGGTCTCTCGCTGGACTTCTTGTGGATCTGCTTGGATCAGTCCCGCGTGCTGGTCGGCGAAGCTGCCATAGTGGTTTCCATTGGGATCGTCGGAGAGCAGTCTCGAGCCTTCATCCTGGATGCGACGACACCGTTAGTACATGTAATCTCTTGAAGCTGGCAAGCATAATGCACCTCATCAGATAGATCCCGATCTCTGTCGTGACCAAGGCAGGACGAGCAGGCGCCCATGATGGGCAATGCGCGAGCGGATTTCCCCTTGCTCTATTCTCGGAGCTCACACGAACAACTTCCACACCCTAAACCTGCTGCGAATATATTGTCCCCTTCATGGGGTGGAGGACGAGAAGGTGTCGCAAGGGCACAGGAGAAATATTGACGATGGTTGTGATGCAAAGAAGGGGTAGGAAAAGGGGGAGGAAGGGCAGAAGTAATATCTGGATCGAAGTTCAATAATACTCCGATGCGAGGCGTCATCTCATCCCTCAGGCTTCAACTTCAACGCTCGAGCCTTTTTGCTTTTTTCGCGCTAAAGGGCTAAAGGCTGGAGATCAGCCAAGGCAACGACGTCGGACACTTTGATTCTCTATCCCTTCCTTCCTTATATTTCTGCCCTTCCTTAGCTCCTCCAAATTGGACGATAAATTTTATTGTCAAGGTGAAATATTGAACCCTGAATCCCCACCTTTGAACCTCCAGATAACGATAGAATGTCGCCTCGGCAACAATCGTAAAGATACAAACATACGAAGGCACATAGCTGCGCAGGTACACAGCTGTAGCTGCAGATGTAGCTATAGCTCTGATTAAATATGACTACTGACAGGTGATTGGCCTGTGAGGACCATAATTTCCAGGCCCGTTTCATCAGCTGCGAAGCCGCTCCCCACGCGCCGGGCGACCAGCCTTCCTCAGAGCATTAATACGACGTTCAAGTTTGCAGAGTATTCTCCTTCTTCATTTTTTGTTCATATCCATGTTCATGTCAATTGCATGAGGAGGAGCGATACAAAAAGTATGGCATAGCATCTAGTTATGAATTGTTCCTCGAAAGGCTTGATGATTGTGTACTCTCTAATCTGGCCCGTAGGGCGCGAGGATCGCTACTCCACAAATTCCGCAAGAAAATTATATTCCGTCTCACAGCATTGATCTTTGCCTTAGATTTTCACAAGTCGCGCGTCACTGCAACAAGCACCGGAATTCAATTCGCTTCATTTTGTTTTGCTGCAAGTCAGGAGATGTCAAAATCAGTGAAAATGCTCCATTGAAGTCACTACCAACAAACTCAACGCTACATAATCCTACACAATCCAATTGCATTTGAACCTTGCCCGCAGGTTTCTGTGTATGAGCACTGAATTCTGCCCTCATGAGTACGCTACGGTATCTTGATTGAACGTGTCAGAATGTTTCATTTCAAAAGGTGGGGATTTGTTATACTCTGATCATGATTCTTAGTCGTCATTAAATCTGGAAAGCATTGATCAGGGCAGTTAGGATAGCGGCTGCCAATGGAGGGTTGTCCTTGGACACCAGCACGAAGGTCACTGTTTGGGGCGCCGACTTCTTGAGCGAGGTGATGGAAGTTTGGTTATTGATCTAGACTTGAAGATTGTGTTGTTGAGGCTTTTTCGATGTCAACTATCGCCACGAGTTAGTTTAATATGGCGATATGAGGATTCAGGAGCCTACCCCTTGCATGTCCAAACGGAAATCTGTGTCCCCAAAGATCAATCCTATGCCGAACGGCAGCCCTTCTAGCTTAGAATCTGAAATGCTCTCGATGAATTGTTTGCATCTTTTGGTGTTCTTTCCTATGTTGAACTGTATAAAGTATAAAGAAAGAAAGACGATGTAAAGATCTGGCAGGAGCTTTTGAGGTATAGATGTTGTGCTGACTGGTTGAGTTGGAATCCTGGATAGAGTTCTGAGTTAATTTCTAGCCTCAACGGCTCCCTTTATATATGTGTGTATCCTGACGGCCAACTCGATCCTGCCGACTGCTGGCGGCAATTTGCGCCATGTGCAGGGCATTTACTGCGCCGATGGATTATGCATATCTTGCCGCTGTGTAGGTCGTCGAAACTGGCCTCCAGCCGTCGATTTGAGAGACAGCTGGATGGTCACGGGTGACGCTGCCTGCTCCTACCTGTAAGAAACTGTATGTTGGTGTTTCGATTTATTTAACATAACCCAATCAAATTTCCCAAGATTGGAGGTTCGATTTGCAATGCAAGCGTTCCGTTGGTGTCTGAGCTCGAGTCAGAATTAAATAAAGGGAAAGATGATTTCAAGACAATGGATTTTCTGCTCGCCATCGGAACGGTGTTTCTCCACCAATTTCCTGAGCCTCTAATGATCTAGATGTGAAGGATTTCGGTTCCTGCCCCGATCTCGAGGTAACATTTAGAGGTAAATTTTAGACTATTAATAGCCTCGCGGTCGCGGACGAGGTGGGCGCCTCCGGACTCCCGTGTGGTCTGAAACGACAAGCCCAATGTTGGTGATTTTGTATATGCCTATCTTGATCATTGCCTACCTACCCCGAATTCAACAGTCATAGGGGTTTATGGATATTGCATGCAATTGGGGTTCTCGATTTAGACCCAGGGGGTTGGAACCCGTTGAAGGTTTACGAGTTAGCGTCGGTCGCCGCACGCGGTTACTTGCCAGCGTACCTGCAACATGCGCACTCACCTTTACTGCACTCACGAACCGCGCGCTTGGTCACCCATGCGAAAATTACTTGATCTGCGGTATTGTATGAAGACTCTCCTCCAACTCTGAACTTTCGATCCTATAGTCTCGCTTCCGGTATTGCAATGGTCGCACAGGATGGATTGCTGTGGGTTGAAAAGACCTTTGGGCTTGAACCTCAGTGGACACGAGATCCAGACATTTCCAAAGTCGAGGCGATTGCACGCAAACACTTCAAGTTAGATCCAATGCGTCTTGCACCGCTGAATTCCACGCCGAAGGTGCCTTTAACAAATTATACAAGGTCGAGACCGTAGCTGGAACTAGTTTAATGCGTGTGACGCTGCCCGTCGACCCTTTCAACAAGACAAACAGCGAAGTTGCCACTATCAAATTTGTCCACGAGAATACAGACATACCGGTTCCGGAGATCTTCGCTTTTGATGATTCAAGCGAAAATGAGCTGGGATTCGAATGGATTTTGATGGAAATGCTCCCTGGTGCACCCCTCCGCAAGAAGTGGAGAAAGCTGCCCATGGACGTCAAGCAAGATTTGATTAAACAAGTCGCGGAGTATCAAACGCAATTGTTCAGTATGCAATTTTCTGGTATTGGGAATATATTTATCGCCCCAAGTCATGACACGGCCCCAAGTGCAGAACCCGCGTCGCAAGGAGTAGTCACAGAAGAACAGCGAGGCGGGGACAGCCTTGTCGCTGAAGCATCATCTAGCTTCAACAAAGAAGCACCAAGCTCGGGGATGGAAAACCTGGATCAATCTGAGCAGCGCGAACCGACCCCCGAAGACACTACTAGCAGCAGCAGACAAGACGGCCTGCCGACCTTGCCTTCCCTAGGTCAAGTGGTGTCATTAATTTTCCTTTGGGGTGATCATGTCACCCAAGATGCTCCCAGAGGGCCATTCAGCAACAGCGAAGACTGGATTCGCGCTCGCCTCAATTTGGTTTTCGGAGACCAAGAAAAAATCCTCAGCACCTCAGATGATGAAGATTATATCGAAGACGCCCAGGATGCCAAAAGAATTATTGAAAGGCTATTGGAACTCCTACCCATTTTCCATCCCAGTACGGGCAAGTTGGAAGCCTCCATCCTTTTCCACGACGACCTTTCTATGCAGAATATTCTCGTTGATGAGAGAGGCAAGATCACTGGTGTCATCGATTGGGAGTGCGTTTCAGCGTTGCCCCTATGGAGAGCCTGTGAGCTCCCGGCACTCCTCACAGGGAGAGACCGACAGGATGAACCAGTGCGCGATGACTACAGCCCAGATAACCCTGAAGATACAATTGGCTTACAAGAAAGGGATGCACTTGACCACGAAGGGGTCAACATTCTGTATTGGGAACACCTGCAAGAATACGAGCTGACGGTCCTGCGCAAGATTTTCCTGGAGGAGATGAGAAAGCACCGTCCGTCTTGGTATCAACAATTCGAGGAAAGCGGTGATAAATTGGATTACGAACTCGCAGTTCAAAATTGCGACAATGACATGCGTTTCAATACAATCGAAGCTTGGCTTGATGCCAGGAAGGATGGCCAGGTGTGGAGTTTGAAACAACGGTTTCTCGAATGATATCTCAGTGTATCTTTTCACCGCCAGCATTCAAAAGTTATAGAAAGGCCATGGTGAACTCAATGTCCACCGTCTCTCTGGGCATTCTGCCTCTTCAGATATCCAAAAATCGGCACACGATATCACGTGAATGGAAGTCATAGATATCCTCCGTGCACTTTGTCGAATACTTATTTTTCTCTTAAATTTTTTGTATATTTCCTATTCGATTAGCGAGTCTGGCCTCCCACTCAAATGTGGGATTGCATCTGCCCCTTACATCGAGAGGCCCCTATGCGAGGGGTGATCTTTCGACTTCCCAAAATTGGCGCAAACCTCTCCCTCTTGTCTCAAATGCAATTGACCCTTTGTCCAGCTGCAAGGCTACAATATATCGTCTCATCGATCTCAGATCATGCCTTGCTCAAATTATTGTTCCCCTTTCACCATGGTCAGTATAAGTGTATGTGACTTCCATCTTCAATCATCATCAGCACCAGCAGACCTCAGCTCCCACCACACTCATTCAAATCTGCTTGCGATTTCAAATATCTGTTTGCTGTCGAGCATTGTTAGTCGACTTGTCTTCAATTGCATTCATATACACACTTCGTACTACTAAGCAAGCATGGCTCCAAACATGCGTCTCGTGGCAGCTGCCATTCTTGCGTTCACGGCTTCATCATTCGCTACTTGCCCTGATCATTGTGTCTCTACTGTGACATCCACCGTCACTGTTGTTGGTACTTGTACAGCGGCTTCTACTTCTGTTGCGAGCTCAATTTTGAGCTCAAGTGTGAAAGTTCATCGCAGTCGCCATCATCATTATCATGGCCATGGTGAGACGTCTTCAGCTCCCATTGCGTCTTCATCCTCGGCCGAGAGCTCAAGCGGAAAGACGCACCGCAGTCGTCATCATCACTCTTATGGGACTACTGTATCCGTCACTACTTCATCCTCCGCCGCTGCGAGCTCAAGCAAGAAAATTCATCACAGTCACCACCACTTCCACGATTCTCCTTCCGCATCTTCGGTAATTACGAGCTCAGCTACCAGCTCAAGTGGAACTTCCACCATTGCGACCCCTAAGAGCCGCCACCAACACTCTCATAAGCGTCCCCATGGACATAGCTCTGCCGCCAGTTCTTCTATCTCAGCAGCGACCAGCTCCAGTGTAACCGTCGGTCCAAGCACGACACTGAAGTCCCACCGAAACCGTCACCCACGTACGCGCTCTAAGTCTTATTATGACCCAGAAATCAGCTCAGGAGCAGCCAGCACAAGCCCTATGCCTACCCCAAGCAAAGGACCTTTGGACTGTCACCAAGACAATTGCCTCCGTGCACTCGAGGCTTCTTCAACATGGGCGGTAGACTTCTGTGCGACTTACACCACAGCCGTGGTCACCGCAACAACTGGTATCCCAGATTACATGGTGAACTGCGGCTCCGACCCCGACGCCGTCTCCTCTGCTTGTTCTTGTCTCTGCTCCACCCCAGCCGGCCCCACAAACACTCCGACTTCTGTGATTTCCTCATCCTCAACCAGCGCCACATCCAGCTCAGCTATCAAGACCTACCCGAACCATAACCCGGGCGGCTACGAACACCACAGCCACCATCACCACACGAGGCCAACAACCTGCTCCCTAACCACCGTCTTCGAAACAGCAGTCTCAACCAGCACCCACGTCTCAGTAATCACCGTCACAATCACAAGCCAAACTACCATCCACACTCGCACAAGCACAAGCACATACCCCTTCACCTCCAGCTCCACATCATCCAACACCACACAATCCCAGTCCCCAACGCCAACGTTGCCAGCAAACCAAGTCCCCCTCGACTGCCAACCAGATAACTGCTACCGCGCCATGCTCGCCTCGCCCACCAAAGCAGCCAGTTTCTGCGGTACGTACACTACGACGGTTAATACGGCGACCACGGCACTACCGGATTATATTGTGAATTGTGAGGGGGAGTATGGGGCTATTAGTTCGGCGTGTTCTTGTGTTGTTGAGGGTGTGACTTCTTCTGCTGGAGCTACAACTACGGCTACGACTTCGGCTATGGAGAGTGGTTCGAAACATACAGGTGGACATGGGGGACATGGAGGGAGGATGCCGTTTAGGGGGTGGGGGAATTGAGTGGGGGCTATTTTTAGGTATAGGGCGGGGGATTTTCTTTTGTTTGAATTTTGGGAGCTGAGCTGGGGCGGAGTTTCTGTTGGGTGTGTTGTAAGAGGTGAGGTGACATAAGGTAGTATTAATAATAGAATCTTTTTAATGTTAAGTAAGTCTTTGAATTAGGTGGTGATTTGAGTGTACAGGGAAGGAAAACCCGAGGGGGAGGTGGGGTGCGCCTGCGCTGTGGGTATACAAGTTGTTCCTCCCGCCTTTCCTGCCATTCTCGACTTCGGAATTTCGAATCGTACTTCTGTCCCCGATCTCGAAAGCCAAACCATTCCCTAAATCAGGGCAACATCATTCCAAAACCTCAAACTCACCCCCACACCTCCAACCCCCCACCCGCCTCACCCTCCCTCCTACCCTCCCAACACCCTCCCTAACATCCTTCCCAAACCGTCTAACTCTCCAATACTACACAGCGTCAACAAAACACATCCCTCAATCTCCCACACAGAAAAGGTAATCTTACCTTCCCTAGCCCCAACTCCCCTCTCTCGCCCTCAAGCGGCGCCACGCCCATAGGTCCGTAATACCACCTCATTCCCTGTGCTACACTTTCTTGCTTCGTTTGATGGGATGGGACTTTTTCGGGTGGGAGTTCGCCGAAGAGGAGGCTGGTTTGGGATTGGCTGCCAGAGTGGGTGTTGGGAGGGTTGGGGGAGAAGCATTGTGTTGCTTTTTGGGTTATGTTGCGGAGTTTGTGGGTGAGGGTTCGTTTTATGGATTTGAGTTTGTGTTTGGTGGTAGATTTTTGGGGAGCCGGAACGGGGTGGAAGCCGAAGTCGTTGGTGCTGCGTGAGAGGGAAGATAGGAAGGGGGAGATGCAGTACATGGTTATTGCGCTTTGGAATTTTTCGTTTCCTTTCAGTTTCTGTACTACTTCGCTAGTTTTCATCTTCTCAACGTCCGGCTTTTCCGAGGCTAGTTTCTCGGATTCGTTTTCGAGGACGGCGAGTTCCATCGCAATTCGCACGCGGATATCCCGGCTGTAGAGTTCGAGGAAACGCAGGAATTGTGGGCCGGGGAGGGAGACGGACATCTTCTTTCTCCAGAGGTCGGTATGGGATGTGAAGAGGGTGCTAAGGTGGTGGGAATGGTGTTTCTCGCCTGTTTCTTGAATGCCTGGTAGAGTTGGGACAAGCCAGCCGTCTTTCAGGACTGGATGAAGGACTGCGGCCTCGAGAGGGTAATGGGTGGTGATGTGCGTATTGCATATCGAGGATGCATGGGTCGAGATGAAGTTGTGTAGGTAGTGCGAGGTGCGTGTAAGCGGGAAAAGTGCGCTGGTGGGTAGGAAAGAGATGGTGTGAAGCAGGAGCTCTGGAGGGAGGGTTTGCAGCGTTGCCATATTGCTGACAAACTATAGAATATCAGCACGCAAGTTCCAACTCATATGAAGGACTTACTTGAAAGGTATATAAGATATAAAATACAGATGAACGATCAACGCGTCGAAAGGGGGACAATACACGTGGTACCACTCAAAACCAAAAATCCAACAAACTCTTACAAATTACACAGCAGCAAAGTTTCTTTTCTCAACAGAGCCATATATCATTTATCGCTCCACTCACACAGCCAAGACCACAGAAATATGACTCCCTCCACCTGTTCCCAACCCCCGTCTCACACGTGACGAACACTGGTCCTCGTGCATTGTTTGGTGTTTCATCGCGAAAGAGACGCGCTTGTGACTCTTTGGCGCGCGACGCGTCGCTGGACGCGTTTATTTGTTTCTTTGGGACTTGGATAATAATGGAATTGATACGGGTTTGGGTGATACATTAGATGAGAGGAGGTTGGGGAGGGAACGGATGAAAATGGGAGGTTGGGCGTTAGCGTGGCGGTGAAGGCTATTTTCACTTCTCGTCTGTCTTGCTACATTCAGCTTGCAACAACTGCATGATTTGCGATATTGAACGCGTGTCGTGGTACCTTGGGTCTGCTGCTCAATGCTGGGGTTCTTTTGAAGTCTCGGTTTGTGTGGAAGTGAACTTTTGCGATCTTTTTGTAGAGTTTGTGACGCGTCGCGTTTTCGTCCCAACATTCGTGGATGATCTGAAAATCGCTACAAGTTGTAGCAGATCACTTATCAACCTCAGTTTCCGTGTCTGCTATTGAGATTGTTTCCTTCCAGGTTGGATTCATCTTTGAGGGTGGTTTTGGCAAGTTGCCACGCGACCAGTTTTCGTTTCGATGTTGGGAGCAATCTTGGAAATGGGTCTAGTGATGCCAATTTACCTGGCCCTCAGTACTGAATTGGTACCGTTGCGATTTGGTTTCTAATATGGCTTCCTTGGACTATGTGTCTATTTAATAGATACATTCGCTCGTTGGTTTGATTGAGATGCTGCCGGGGTTCTGGCTGTTGTGAGAATGGTGTGAGACTGGGGTCGTGGAGCTGGCGCCACTTGAAAATGCCCTTACGAGAGCATTCACTTTGCAGATTCTCGTTATGAGGGCTTCCGTGATGATAGCCTTCAGTAGGTCAAGGAAAAAATTCCAAAGCTCCTTTGGAATTGCTCACTTCGTCAGCCTGGTTGAGCTATTCTGTCTTGATACCGCGCAAGAGATCCGCCAGGTCTGTTCCAGGCTTTGTAATAGTCCGTTCTTTCGAGAAATTCATTCATTCATTCAGTCACTCATTAGATGTTCGCGTACCTAAAAATAGCCACCGCACAAAATTTTGCCCACGCCAGACCTCATCAGCAACCTCCACGACGCTTTCTTTCATTGTCATTATTACATCACGGCAATGTTCTGACCCTGGGCGACTCCTGTATCCCTTGGCTGAAGCTTGCTTCATCGAAGAAAGGGCCTCGTCCGCTTGGGGTCTACTCCTTTCGCAGTTGACGCAGCCGTTGCTCAATCCTGAAAATTTCCCCGCTATCCACCATTCTCTGATTACTTTACCCTCCCATTGCTACACCCCTCTCGAGGCCTTCAGCCAACTTCGTCAACGTCCAACCGACCCTCCAAGACTCTGTCGTCTCAATGGCTCCTGCAACAGCCCTTCAACGCTCGCAGCGCCTTCGAGAGATTGCCCAAGAATACAATGTTTTGCCAAATCCGAATCTAGTTCCATTATCTCCTCCGAATCAACCACCGACGTTCCGAGAAGTAGATGATGAGCGAAAGGCGGACTCGATATTGGGGCAATTGAAAATCGAGCAATCCCAGCACGACGCCCAGCATAAACACACCAAGCAGCTCCTGAAGAAAGCTTTGAAGAAGGGCTCAAAGACCGAATACAGCTACAAGGAGCTCTACGCCGCTCTTCTACGATTGATCGATGAGAATGGACTGCCAGGTGTTCTCGAAGTGCTTCTCGAACGTTTTCGGGCAGTAAATGGAGATATCAATATCGCAAAGAAAGCTAGCTCTGGCATGTTCCATCGAACGGGTAATTCAGATCATCAACCAACACGCGGACTCCTCCTTCAGATAGCTACGCAAAAGCGCCGCACGGAATTTGTGCAGCTTCTCGCGCCGCTTGCCGACCAGTTGAGCCTCGATTTATCGCTTCAAATTGCACTACTTGAAAAGGACAAAGGAATTATTGAGGTGCTGTTGCAATACGGTTCGTAGACCAAGTCAGCACAGAACAAATATTTGGTTGCTAATAGATACGGCAGGAGCAAACACCGCACCATACGAGCATTTCCTTACGCAAGCTGTTGAAAGCAACAATGTCGATGTTGTAGATGTTATGCTACGGGCAAGATACAGAGTTTCTGCGCAATGTGTCTCGCGAAGTTTATTACCTGCGGCGATGAATGGATACTCCGCCATTGTGTCCCTGTTGAGACAGGCTGGTGCTGATGGAGATTACGACGGCGCCTCTGCACTGATGTGTGCTGTCCGAACATCGCAGATCAACGTCGCTGCTGCCATTCTCATTAGCGAGAACCTTCCATCCGGCATTGCAATTGATCAAGCTCTTGCCATCATCCTGTCAGCCTCCCCAACTGTTATCAACAACAGTCATCGACTTATCGAACTGCTCCTGTGCGCTGGTCCGATCGGTACTGTTGCGAACGATGGCCTCGTGAAGGCAACGCAGTCCGCGGACACTGCCTTGATGCAGCTCTTCTTGAAATACGATGTCGACATCAATTACAACAGAGGTGCAGCTGTTGGTCATGCCATTCAACACAATCATCAGCACCTTGTTGCAATCCTCCTGCAGGACCAAATCTTGACCCCATATACAGCGTCTGAATTGGTCCATCACATTCCCCGGGACTCTTCATCAATGGACAGGGTCGCAATCCTCTCCAAACTCCTCGTAAGCGGGGCTTCGGGAATAAATTGCAATGAGTTACTTATCGTAGCTGCCGAGCAAGGCGATATGGAAACTGTCCAGATGCTCGTCACATATGGTAGAGAGCTTGGTGGGCCTCCAGTTTGTTCCACTGATTACAATGGCGCTCGCTGTCTTCAAAAGGCAGTTGCTCTCAACCACCTTCCGATGCTCAAGTTCCTCGCGGTTGAAGGCCGTCCGTCCAGTTTTTCCCTGTCAAACGCATTCTCCACCATGCCTTCACAGGCGAGTGAAGATTCCCGCTTCCTCATCGCCGAGACACTGCTACAGGCGGGGGCGAAGGGTCCTGGGGTGAACGAAGAACTGCTTCATGTTGTTAGTGGACCCCAGAAATCCAACAGACTGGCAGATCTACTCGTGAAGCATGGAGCTACTGTTCTGGACGAGACCTTGTTCAGCGTGGTTTCTCAAGGATTGGTGGACTCAGTCAAGATTCTCCTCTCCGGAAGTGTTTCCCCAGCGACATGCACTGCAGCGATTCCTCTGGCCATGAAAATATCCAGTCCTCTGGAGCGATACCATATCATTCAGCTGCTCGTCGCAATCGCAGTGTCTGATGGTGCTGACAACATTGAAGTCTCAAATGCTCTTGTCACTCTCCTTCAGAACACCCCGGATGACATTCATGTGCTACGCGTTCTTTGCCAAAATGGGAGAGCCAACATTAATTCGCACGAAGGCCTTGCTGTTGAACTAGCGACCAGATTAGACAATTGCGAGATTCTTGCCACAGTTCTACGAAGCCATGGTGGCGTCGCGTCCCACACAACTGTCGAACGAGGTCTTGTGGCCGCCATCACACTTCCAGCAACCGCCAAATATCGCCGGGATAAAGTTGAAATGCTACTTCGTGGGGCCAAGCCACAGCAAGCTCTTGACGCTGGACTTATCGAAGAGGTGAAAAATGTGATCGCGTCGAAGCAAAACCTCGGCGTAATTCAGGTCCTTCTTTCCGCAGGAGCCGATGTCAATGCCCGTGAGGGTGCGCCACTCTGGGGCTCAATCAGCCATCCAGAACTCACAGACCTCATACTTACCAAACGTCCAAATACGCTGAGTTTGGCAAAGATGTTCTGCCAGGCAATGAATCAAGCTGAGCCAGCAAGATGCATACTCTGCGATAAGCTTTGGCGGGCCGGTGTGTCAGGAGAGATCAACAGTAAATCACTGATATACATTCTTAAGAAGGAGACCACCTCTGCTATTCCTCTCTTGCGACTCATGATCCCACGATCTGATGTCAATTACAAAGAGGGGGAAGCCATACGTACTGCTGTGAAGAATAGATTCACCGAAGCTATCGATCTGCTTCTTGATTCGCGGCCGATCTTACTATCAATTGCCACCAAGTCTGCGGCCTTTTCGGAAGCTATGCAAATCCAAAATGTCCCAGCACGGCATGATATCGTTTGTAGACTTTTGAGAGCTAAGATTCCCAAGAGTCACATCTCAGAAGCTTTAATCATCGCAGTAACTTCGGGTGATGTTCAGCTTTCGGAGCTCCTTATCAAACACGGCGCATCAGTCGAGCATAACAGCGGCCAGGCGGTTATATTTGCTGCAAGCTCAGGTCATCACGGTATTTTGAAATCGCTTGTTGCTGGTGAGCACTCCGCCAAGCCCACTCTCACGATTCTGAACAATGCCTTTATGTCTGCGGCAAGCTTGAAAGACAAGGGCGACCGCGACTCCTACTACTCGGTCGTGGAGACGCTCTTGGAAGCGGGTGTCAGAGGAGATGCCCTCAATATTGCCTTGGTCGAAGCTGTGAAGGAAGGCGATGTGAATCTGAAGCTTTCTGAGATGCTGCACCGCAATGGTGCCTCTGCCGAATACAATGATGGGGAATCGGTGGTTATCGCAACTCGTGCTGGCTACCTCGAAACATTGAGCCTTCTCTTACGAAAGCAGCTTCCAGAATCGATCTTAAAGGAGGCATACGTGATGGTTGCTCATCTTCCGAACCAGCAGCGGTACCCAGTGATCGAGCTACTCTTGAAAGCCAAGAAGTCTATCGATCGTCATGTCATCAACAGCCTCACTCATGCCACCCAGCAAACCCCACCCGACCGTCGTTTAATCAAGCTGTTATTATCACATAATGTCTTTGATGAGGGACAATCGATGCAGCACGCAGCAAGCAAGCAAGATATGGAGACACTCGGATTACTTCTCGAAACACCGCAAGCCTTGCCATTTATCTCTGCTGCATTTAACGATGCGGTAAGCAGCGAGGATAGCTGGTCATCAACCAAAGGTATCGACGTCATGAAGCTTTTGTTGCAAAAAGGCGCTTCGGGGGACCCAGTGGGTGAAGCTCTGTGCAAGGCGGCCGAGAAGTCGTTGATCGGGTCCGAAGTTCATGCGAGCGAGTTCCTTCTGGTCTTAATGCAGTCAGGTGCCAACGTCAATTATCAAAATGGCCGGATCTTACAACTCGCGACACGGCTCATGAATTTTGATCTCCTTCAAAAACTCTTAAGCCTTGCTTCTGCCGAAAGCAAGGCAGCGGCGATTCCGTTACTTTTCGTCCATTACGATAATCCTGCCATGGTTATCAGATTTCTCCAGGCATTCGTTGACTCCATGGAGGATGGGGACGAAAAGATATTTGCCAGCTTCGAGCATCCTAATCCTGAGCTGAATCATGCGCTGTTCTTGGCACTAAACAAATTTCCTCGAAAGCCACAGATAATCGATGCTCTACTTGACATGGGCTACAGCGCAAATCAATCAAGAATGTCTGAGATTGATGCAGCTGTTGGCATGGAGGAAGATCCAATCCTTTGTTGGGCTCTTTCGCAGGGTGCTCCGGGTGAACAGAAGATCTCTAACATCAGCATTGAGAATCTTATCGACGCAGGAGGTAAGATATTCCAATATAATATTTGGCGGTGTTGGTACTAATGTGCGTAGCAAACGTCAATTTCCGATCCAAGTCTGGCTTCACGCCCCTCATTCTCGCCATTCTCAACAAGCGACCAGAGATCGTGGCTAAGCTTATTGCAAAGGGCGTCAATATCAAGATCGCCGATCGCAACGGCGTCACACCTCTTGCAATGGCCAGCGGTTCAGGTAATCAAGAGATTATGGAGTTGCTCCTCCAAGCATGCGCTGAGCGCGACGACGGTAGTTTACACGATGCTGCCCGTGAGCTTCGTCTTGATTCCATCCGCCTGCTCGTCAAGTATGGCCACCAGCCAGATTACCCCAGCGAACGCCATAACGGACGTAGTGCTTTAGCAGAGTTGTGTTACACAGCGGTTGATTTCAATCCTAAGCCAATTGAGCTTGAGGAGGCGATTCTGTGTCTGATTGCACACAAGGCAGATATTTGGCTCAAGTGTGTTGCAGGAGATAGAACCCAGAAGACGATGCTCCACTATGCTCTGGACTCATCGAATCCGATGGCCATTCTGACTGTGCTGTTAAAGTTGATGTGGACGAAAGTTAACGATGAGAGCTTTCTCTACGTTGACGATAAATACACCTACTCACTCACCAAATACGTCGAGAAGGACATTTTCAAAGGACCACAAGAACAAAAGTCCCAAATTCTGCACCTCCTTCGAAACAAGCGAATTGTTGACAGATTCTGGGCGAACGACATCGAGGCCGATCAGCCGGAAGACTACTGCGGTGCCCCGCGACGTGTTGAAGACGAGGTCCTACGCCAGAAGCTCCGCCGCAAGCGTCTCGTTGAACAACGCAAGGATACCGAGGCCGCACTTGAACTGAAGCGCTTGACCGTCGCAGGGGAAGTCGAGATCATGGACATGCAAACCGCAGCTGAGATCCGCTGGGCCAATGAAAAAGGAGCGGCTGACCTTACACGTCTGCAAGAACGCGCCAACGCCCAACTTCAACTCGAGATGCAAGCAGAGAGCCAACGCGATGAAGTAGTCTCCAGACGCCAAATTTCAGAACGCCAGCACTTGAAAGAGATCGGCGATGTGCAAGTCGCTACCCAGAGATCCTTGGCCGAGGTAGCTACCGAGCGAGAACGCATGCACAACATGTTGCAGATCGAATACGTGGATACCAAAGCCATCAAGGAGAACGAATGCCTGCGTGCGCGTCTTCTCATTGAGAACAACGCGCGTGCTGAGGCGGACGAGATTGCCCTGAGAGCACATGAGCGTGAGAAGGAGATGAACGGTCTGAAGCTCAACGAGGAGGCTCTGCGCAACCAGATGCAACTCGATTTCGTGGAATCCAAGTTCAGGAAGGAGAGTGAGGGCACCAAGGCTAGACTTGCGATTGAGGGCGCTGCGCGGGTGGAGAATGACAAGCTGGACATGAAAGCTCACAAGAGAGACATGGAACGCAAGGCCGCGCAGCAGGCTTTGATGGGGAAGGCTAACGAGCTGGCTGCGAAGATGGGTGGTGGCAAGAATGCTGGAGAAGAGGTCGGGAAGCATATTGGGAGGATCTTGGGGGAGCTTACGGGTGAAGAATCTGCGATGAGATATAGAATCACGGATGTGTCGGAGTTGGATAGACCTGTTCAGGTGGATAGAACACCTTCTATGCAGAGCACTAGCACTAATAGCACTAATAAAAGTTAGATAGTTAGATAGTAATAGACTGAAGAGCGATGTTTTATGGAATGGGTTGATGGCTAGTGAGCAGTGGGGCTTTGAATTGCTGGGTGAACCCTGCCAAGAAAGATGGATGCGTCTGACGATGTATGACCTGAAGAAGGCTGACCAACGCAATGCAACATTGCAAACCGACCTCATACACGAGTGTTGGATCGTATTACGGGATGCATTAATTGGATGGTGCTCTTATTATTTCAAGCAAAATAAGAAAGTTGCCTCCGATCTCCGAGTCAGTTATCAATCATACCCCGCGGCAGACTGACCAATACAAGCCCCAAATTCTTTCCCACCCCCAAGCATTGCTTCCTTAGTATTTCCTCTCAGAACTACCTTCGCTGAGCCACAATTGTGGATCTGGGAACTCCTGCCAATGCGAACGTACCCCTGATGTACGCTAGTGTCGTATACACTAGTATCGCATAAACTAGTACCGCATAGACTTGTACCGGAGGGCTGCGATCATTGATCGCCAGTTCTACCTATGTCTTCAGAGGATATGTTTCTTTTTCGGATGATCTTTCTTAATCTTTCTTCGTTGTTTTTGAAATTATTCTGTCTCTACTGCATCTCACCCTCGCCCTCATTTTCGTCGCTCGTTAGACCTTCATTGCATTATGCAATTATTCACTGTCTTTACAATTCTCCCTTTGGCTTTGGGCGCTTCACACTTCCATCGAAAAAGGTATAATTTTACAGTTGGCCAAACTATTGAGACCAGCAGCGGATCTATCGTTGGCCATGCTGCAATAACTCATCCAGAGGTATCGGAATATCTCGGGATACCGTATGCGCAACCCCCAGTCGGAGATCTCAGATTTGCGGCGCCTTTGAAATACACCGGGTCTTCTACGATGAACGGTTCTGCTTTCGTTCGTCGACCATATGCACCTATATTTGCAACAGCTAATTCATGTTAGGGAAACTCGTGTCCCGTCCTGCCATCTTCCGGAGCTGCTCCCACTCCTGCCGACATCGCAGCCTCAAACATTACGGATGTCGGACTCAAACTTATAACTACCATTTCCAACCCGAATGTCACACACAGTGAAGATTGCCTATACTTAAATGTTTGGACGAAGCCTCAATTAGGAGAGCCGCTGAAAGCTGTGATGGTCTTCATATACGGAGGTGGATTTACAGGCGGAACGTCATCGATGCCTATCACCAACGGTGCTGCACTTGCCGACCAGGAGGATGTCATTATTGTGAGCTTCAAGTAAGTCCTTCTGGTCTTTACCAAACGTATGCTAATCTCTGATAGCTATCGTTTGTCCATCCTCGGTTGGCCAGGCAATCCTACCGCCCAGAATAACGTAGCTCTGCGGGATCAACGGCTTGCGATGGAATGGGTTCGTGACAATATCGAGAGTTTTGGCGGTGACACAACTAGAATCACTCTTTCTGGACAATCGGCTGGTGCTGCATCGATTGACTTCTATTCTTATGCTTGGGAATCGGATCCCATTGCCGCTGGCATCATTCTTGAATCGGGATCAACCAGATTATATCCCGTCAAGTCTGGGAACGAATCTGCAGCAGCATGGTACAACGCCTCATCCACTCTCGGTTGCGGAGATGCATCGACAGATCCTGACACGCTCCTGACATGTATGCGTAATGTAGACGTCGACGCCCTCCTGAGCGTCATCCCCCAAGGCGGCGTCAACGCTTTCGTTAGCCCCTTCGGACCGACCATCGACAACACCCTCATCTTCTCCGACTACTCTGAGCAAGCCCCTGCAAGTATCCCAGTCTTAGCTGGAAACAACGATTACGAATCGGGACTTTTCCGAACCCAGTTCGCGCTTTTCGGACAAACGTTGCCAGACTCACTGTGGGATGCCTATGATCTCGCTGCTTATACCTGCCCCTCTGGAAACCGCGCAAATGCAAGTCTAGCAACCGGCAATCCGACTTGGAGATATCGATATCACGCAATTTTCCCCAATACCAACATCAGTTCGCAAGGCGGGGCATGGCACGGTGCTGAGCTTCAGTTGCTGTTTGGAACTACGCACTTGACGGGCAACGACACTGCGGAAGAAGTTGCGTTTGGAAAATATCTTCAGGGAGCGTGGACTACTTTTGCAAAGGATCCTGTTGAGGGGTTGTTAACCTATGAGAATGGGTGGCCTTTGTATGACCATGCGAAGGAGACTCTCGTTCGTCTTGGATATGAGAATGCTGTTGGCACTAATCTGGCTTCACAGATGCTCTATGATGCGGGGTGTGATGATGCGAGCCTGCCGGCTCTGATTGCCAGCTTCTTTGGATAGTTGGGCCCTGGCTTACCCATACCCCGTCAAACTAAAATTCGTTGGATTCAGACACCTGTTCAATCTTCCTTTTTCACAGAAATTAACTGGCAGAAGCCAGTAGATTAGAGTTCAAGAATTCAAGTAAGGTTTCAAATATCAAGTCCCAGTATTCTTGGGAAGTTCTTGAGTTGGCCCACAAACTTGGCGGGGGCCGAAAACGCGGGGTCACCGATCAAATAAGCGAGATGGAAAGAGGGGTAGGCAAGTGATCATCATTCTGAAATGTCCAGTCTAACAATCAAAAGCTTATGGGGATGCGTCCAAGAGCGGCCTGAATCTAGACCGTCGATCTCTCTTCTCCTTGACCTCATGTGCTCTCGACCCCAACCCCCCGAGTCTCCCTCATGCTCCACTAGAAACTTTTCGAATCCCCATTTCAAATGAAAGCACCCTTCAGATTTTTGAAGCTCTTTGCGAATTCATCCATGTCTGCATTGGAAGCTACTTTTTCAGTAAGCTCGGCACTCATGATGTCGTCGGGAGGAATCTCATACCGTTTTTAATTGAAGTTGCACATTTCTTGGGCTCTTCGGCAGGCTCTGGCTCGGCATCGTTCGGTCTCTCATTTTCTGCCGGGCTTCATTAGTTACTGCCCCAATGAAGGGTCAAGAAGTGAATTTACCTCTAACTGTGGCTTCAGTCTCATCTGGAATACACTCGGGGTTGAAGTAATTCGCGAGAAAGAGTTTCTTGTCGCTTTCCTTCACAGTCTTCATAAACTCCTTTGTGTTTTTCTTTTGCTATTCGACGAAATCCTCCGGGGCTCCAGGTGGGACGGAAGGGATACCGCCGGGAGTAACGACTCTTGTGCCATCGCGCTTCAGGACAGTGGTTTCTTTCACGGTACCGTCGTCGTTCATCACTTTGCATGGTCGTGCCATCGGGAACGTAAATGCCTTGTGACCGCGCATCGTCGTTGAAAACATCGCTCACTTTCATGCCCCACTCAAGGAAGTGAATCAGAGCTCCGAGACCTGGCTCTTCGTCCATTCTCATAAGAGCGGTGTATTTCTTGCGACCCTCTATGAACAGCTCTTTTTCGGCTGGGGTGGTGTGCTCTGACGTGATGAAGATGTTGAAGGCTTCAATAACCGTGGTGTTCTTCGTGATCTTCGGTTTGAAAGCTCCGTCTCTGAAGTTACGCTGGTGGACGGCCATCAGGAATGAATCTCGCGTTGAGGTAATGATTTTGTCCTTCATTTTTGCGTTTCTTCCCGCCATCTACCTATTTGTTAGCTTGAAAACGTTTCATCTAAGGACTGCAAGTATTACGACGCTTAGTTATGGGGGAAATGTTCTGTTTTAAAGTGTGAAATGGTGACAGATCTTAAAGAGCGCAAGTTGAGATTTGAAGAGAAAGATAGATACGTAGCAATTCGAACTGGGAAATCCGAATATCGGAGGTAGTGAATCTGTATCTCTGCGGACTTTAATTCGCAGGCCCGTTCACTTCGTCAAAACTATTGCTTTTTTCCCTGGAAAGACGTCTACTGATTCAAGAATTTTACATTGTGTCAGAATAGGATGCAATGGATTTAATTGATAGACATGCCAGACGGCAGGCAAGATGGCTTCAAAATCAACAGGTTCAACTGCCCCAATAGTATCTGTCGTGGTACCGGCACGTGACCAACTGTATTTAGACCTTCCCTAGAACTAGCTTACCAATCCATGCTTCGTCTTCCCCAACCTTACATGCCACAGTATCAATCGTTACTCGTCTCAATTCTCGAACAAAACTTTCTCTGCGATGGATGCCAGTCGGGGATGGACTGTGGCCGGCATTTTATCGAAACTGAAGGCCTGGGCTACTCTCATATACAACTGCAATCCACTCAGACGCATCTCCTCCTTCGATCGAACCGTCCGAAAACTCACCCCACAAGATCTCCTCGAAAATCGCGATCTCGCACGAGCAGTATACGGACCAGGCGGCGCAGGTTACCTAAAGAGAGGAGCACCCGAAGACACTCTACTTTCATCACTCTACCGACTCTACCACTTCCTCGTCACCGACGACACGACAGATCTCCGCGAAGAACTCGAATTCTTCTTCAACAAATTTGAATGGGCTGTCCATGAAATCCCCGACCCGAAAGATCACAATCCGCAGCGCTATCTTATTCTTGCTGTCATGACGGCATTGATGGTTAGAGCATTCAATCGTTTGATTTTGAAAGGCCTCCCTCGGAATGCACCGCCTATTGTGGTCAATTTTGAAGCGTTGGAAAGAGAACCGAGAGTTCTTGAGGAAGTACCGACCTGGGTTGGTAGAGCACCGAGCTTGGGTACTCCTTTGAGGATTCCAAATCGGGAGGGAGTTTTCATAGAAGGGCCAGATGATCCCACTGCGTGCAAAGAATTTATGAAAAGGGGGATCTGGATCGAGGAACCTCAAATTTATTTTGTATGAGATACGGAACAGCAAAAGACTATCAAGATACATTCCTGTACACATCATCTACTTCAAAACCCGCTCAGATGATTACAGTGATGGGCTCTCGTTGTTCCTGGTCCCGAAAACCACCAATCGCCGCTGCATTTACCATGATCGTACCTTTTCTTGCACCTTCCGTCTGACTTCTCATCCGAGGAATAACACAGAATAGCATTTTCCAAAAATCAAACCACGAAGCATCCTTCCCAACGGCTTTCTCGTAAGCACTCTCAAATTTGTCCCAGATTACATTTCTCCGGCCATAGCCTGCATGGATATGTCCAAAGACATGCAAGAGTGGAGCTTTTTGGCGTACTTCACTCAGAAGAGAAGAACATCCCAGATGCCCAAGATCAAGATGGTGTTTGGGTGGGCCGTGGGTGAGTAGAATATCTGTGTTTTCAGGAATCGTCCCACTCCAACGGTCGGCACCAACTCGATATTGAAATGCCCAATTTCCGTGCTGTGGCGTCCAAGGGCTTCCATATATGCACAAGGCTCGACCACCACGAAAACGAAGTATTGTTGACGAGTCTTCCAGGTAAATTATTGAGCGCCAGTTCACAGTTCCGGGGGTTTGTGTAGCTGTGGAAGGATCGAGGCATAGGTCGTGGTTTCCGGCTATCACCACCTTGAACTTGTGAGGCTGGGAATCAAGCCACTCAATTTGTTTGTCCAATTCTTCACGAGATCCTGATTGTGTGAGATCGCCTGCGTGTAGGAGGAGGTCGCCATCGGGAAGTGTTGGCTGCGTGTTATGGGTGTCGGAAATGCATACGACGCGTATTCCGGATTCATCGTTCGGCGCTGGGACTTGTGGCTCAAGGAGAGAGTACATCAATTTCGCCATGAATGTTAGTGGTGTCGACCAGAATTTCTCCCGTGTACTTGGCTCACGGCGATTGAGGATCGAATCTAAACCTGTGCGTCGATGGGCCATGTTTGTGATGTGGAATGCTGGGCGAAATATGCTATCTTTTGCTTAATGCGCTGAATTTTGAAGTATGATGGTTGAGTTCGATGTTGGTCTCTAGGCTAGTCTTTCCACGATTTAATACTTGCTGCCTTGTTTATTCATGCGGGGCCGCTGCTGCTTCCTTTGTCTGTCATCGTATAGTGAATCTCCGATGTCTTAGCTTTGGTCTTTGATCAGACCTATACCGCATGAATATTGTAATTGAATTAAAGGAAGTTGTATCTTTAAATCAGATGTAGTTTAGCAAGGTTTTAAAATGCAATGTGTCATAAAGCAAACTACGTGGGTCACGTGCAGCCCGTGGTCTACCTTCGAGAGGTGTATAAGGTGTACTGAAGTTAGAGAGCGGGCTGACTTTTGGTCCCTATCTAGTAGATCCTGAATTCTTGGCTTTTAATGGTAATGGCCTATGTGACATGTTCATAGCATACCTGGATATGTTGAGGTGCTGGCCAACCTATACTATTCACATCCGACACTTCTATCGCATTCAACGAACGAAGCACTTATCGCTTCTCATTCGTTCACAATACACGTATTACACGTCATATGTTAATAGATTATGTGAATTGCTTCGTGATATACAATTGACAATATGAATCGCATCTTGTACCAAAACTCTTGGAGCTCCCTCCGCACCACTACTTCCTATCCTTTGGACGTAACTTGGCTCCTTACCCTTTCAATCACCCACCTCTAGTTGGACAATCTCCTCCTACATTATGGGCAATAGTACATCCAAAACCCTCTCCAGCCTTGCGCCTAGTCCCCAGCCAGATGGCGGCTTCCCTGCAGAGCCTGATTTGAGCCGAGCAGACTTGCAACAGGTTCTAGGATGGACAGCACAATATATCACCAAAAACAGCAAGTCCGAGATTATTATTATCGCAGTTGGTGAGCAGCAGACATTCTCCTCTGTTTTGCCGCTACTAGGTACCTAGCCATTGAGACATCGATGGAATATCATGCTCTGATGATACTATCAATGTCTCATTAGCTCTGGGACATTATAACTTTTCAAAAAAGCACCGGTCTGGCCCTGAAAGACCTCCTAATTTCCTTCATGTAAGGCAGTAAACTTGAAAGAAACTAACCTCAATTGCTTAGGTGGAGTTGTCAACGCTATCTGCTTACGATCCCGGCCTTCTACCTACGATATTGACTGGTTCAACGACGGACTCTCTAAAGACGACCTGGCCCTTCTATCCAAAGCCGTCGCCTACGCACTCGGACAAGCTCAGCGTCAGAAGATGAATATAACCTCCAATTGGTTCAACAACAAGACCACACTCTTTATCCCACCCGCTTTGCGTGAGCAATTAATTGCGGAGGTAAGATACTTTGGAGTCTTTCCTTGTACGTTGGAAATGGGCAAATTCCTGGGTACTTCTAGGAGGGAAGAATGTCCCACGTCTTGTTGAACATTCACAGACACTTGTCAAGTCCCGATTCACGAAGTAGCGACTCTAATGTCCGGCACTTTATTTAGTCCTTCCAACAAAACGACCAGGTCTTCTCTGCCCCTGGCCTTCATGTCATTGCCGCTCCTTGGGGCTACGCTCTCATGTCAAAGCTTGACCGCATGGCAGGTGGCGGCGGAAAGCCATACGATGCCGACGATGCCGTAAACTACCTTCGCCAATACCTCAAGCAAGAGCAAAAGAGCAGTGTTTCCACTCATGAGATTCACTTGATGGCAAAGAAGCATCAGTTGAGACTTAAGGTTGAAGATGTGATGGTTGTTAGAGACCGGCACCAGAGCAAGTTTGGAGAACCTGGCATCGTTGGCTAGCGGGCGCAAAACTTCATTGCAATCCTTCAACAAAAGTTTTTGGATTTGTTGAGCTATCAATAAAAGCAAATGTTGAATCCGAGCTTCTTTTGCCAAAAATTCCAAAACAATTTTCCGGACACTACCTTTTTCACTTCCTTGTTTTTCATTTTTCCTTCTGAATCCATACTCTTTTCAGGAACTAAACCCATATAGAGAATCGTCTAATTTGCAGTTCAACTTGTAGATACACTTCCAAATCCCGGCCTCACCTTTTCTTAGGCGTAGGTAAATGACTCATGTGACGTGAAACATTAAACAAGATCCCATAACAAATGAAAAAGTACATGAGTAAAACTGAAAGCCCCCTTATCTCCTTTCCCTACCCCATTCTGTCTTCTTTCGGACATTGCTAGACTAGTGTCAATTGATTTTACTTTCTAGTCGCGAGAACCAGTACAAAGGGCCATATTACGCCAATCTTCTGCCCTCCCATAGCCTTCTGCAACCTCGCAAGCTCCACCTTGGCAAATTCCTTGACCTTAATCGGAGGGATCCAGTTCACCAGGTATCCCTCGAGATACTCATAATCCGCATCATGGGACAGTAAGTTCTCGTTTGCGAACTTCTCGACCTTTTCGCCCTCGGACACTTTTGATGATTTAGACGACCAGCCTCTATGAACCATAGATGATTCTGTCTTGGTGTGTATCCTCCTAACATCTGTCCATGTATCCATGGAGAAGGGCATATGATTGAGTCGAGCATTCATAGCCGCCCCGCCCGATTTCTCACTCGGTTTCTCAATTTGGGTCTCGTATTGACGAATCATCTTGCCATAAATGTCGTAGAAGATCTCTCTTGCTTCAGCCAAGACTCCACATTGCTCAGATAGTATTGGTTGGGGACCATAGAGCCACGTGGCGAAAGTTCCACCAGGTTTCAATACAGAGGCGATCCGCCGGGCAGCAACCTCGACATCAGCCCAATGGAGACATTCCGCTGCCGTAACTAGATCGACCTGTTTACCCTTTGGCAACTTCTCCACGCTGATATCTTCCGCCTTGGTTTGTAAGAAGGAAATCCTCTCCTGTGGGAATGTCGCAAAATGCGATTTTGCTGAGGAGACGTACAACTCGGAGGGATCGGTAACCGTGACATGAGAAAATTTCTTGACTAGTTCGCCACTCACAATTCCAACACCTGCACCAATGTCCACGGCGGAATCATATGCACCTCCATGAGAGTCGTGATAGGCGTAGATTGTGGAATAAACCTCTCGTGGATAGACGGGGCGGAATTGGATGTAGCCATCCCAGTCCATGGAGGAGAAGTTGAAATTCTTGTCTGCCATAGATACCGATGAAGCCCAAGTTATGAAAATAGGGGTTTATAACGCTGATGACAAAATGACGAGTTCCTTCTTCAAGATTGAGACGTGAAGTTTTGTAATAAACAAGGTTTGTGATGCACAAAGCGCCTTTGCCTCGGTTGGAACACTAAGTTGCACCCGGAAATCACGGCACTTAGCCCTTTTGAAGATCTCGTAAGGTCTCACAACCCGACATTTTCTATTTATAAAGCCACTGGTGTAAATTTTGAAACAATGGCCCAGCCTTATCTACTTCATCCTACTGTTTCACGAAAACCGGCATGACATCGAGTGGACATTCTACCCGAACCATCTGGCCACCCGTAAACTTTGTCTCTCCTGCAAAAGACTTCCATTCGGCTCCAGCAGGCAGATAAACATCCAAAACTTTCAATCCCGGCGCCAACACTGGGCAGCACAGATACTTATCGCCGAACATGTACTGAGTGTGAACCTCCCAGCTCTTCTTATCCTCAGGGAAAGTATAAAAGCAAGGACGCATCAAAGGGGTTCCTTTCTTGTGAGCTTCTTCCATTATACTCCGCGTGTAGTTACGCATTTCCTCGCGGATAAACATGTATTTCTTGCAGATCTCATATACTTCGGCACCATAGGACCAAACCTCGTTGTCAGCGCCGCTGCAACACGTGGCGCCTCCTGTGGTGCCTTGCTGAGGCTGACGAGGTTCTCGATCGCCATGCAGCCGCATCACTGGGCAAAACGTACCCCATCTGTAAGTTTAGTTAGCCCCTGTCTTTAATACGGATAGAATACGAAATCAGAACGTACTGGAACCAACGCACGAAAAGCTCCCTGAATGCTTCATCGTTTGGATCTCCGCCATGAAACCCGCCAATATCCGTCGTCCACCATGGAATTCCGGCGATACCCATATTGAGACCTGCTGCTAGCTGGTTGCGTAGACTCCCCCAAGAAGAAGCAATATCACCACTCCAGACAAGGGCACCAAAACGCTGGCTTCCTGCCCATGCGCATCGCAACAAATTGACAATATTCTTCTGGCCGGCTACCTCTTGGCCCTCGTAGAAAGTGCGTGCATATTCTAAGGGGTAGATGTTTCCAATTTGAAGGTTTGTGCCGCGGTGATAGCGGTAGTTGTCGAAATCATATACGCTGTACTCTGGTTCTGCTTCATCTAGCCAGAAAGTCTTGATACCTGTTATGCCTGGTAATTAGAAAGAACACCTAAGATACCTCGGAAACTGAGTACAAGTGATAACAGGTAACGGAGAAGGACCCAAGTCAGGAAAGTGCATGCCTTTGGAGTAGTAATTTTTCTTCGCCTCCTCCCAGACGTACTTCTGTGCCGCGGGGTTGGTTGCGTCGAAATGAATAGTGTCCCCCTGAAAATCCATTGCTGTTCGTATTCCACGTTCCGTCCGAATCAGATAACCGTGTTCAACCATCTCTTGAAAGTTTTCGGACCTGAAAGACTTGATGTCAGTACGCCTACCCAACCTGAGAATACATAGAAAATATCATTACCTCTTATCAACTGTCGGCCATATGGATACCATGAGCTCGATGCCCATATCGGTCAGTTCCCGAACCATCGCATCTGCACAAAATTAGATTGGCTCCACTACCACGACGATAATTAACTCACCTGGATCCGGCCAGTAAGTCGGGTCGAATTTCCATTCTCCTTGCTTTGGCCAGTGGAAGAAATCAATGACAATCAGATCAATGGGTAGTTGGCGTTTCTTGTATTCGCGGGCGACTTGAAGAAGTTCATCTTGTGTCTGGTAGCGGAGTTTGCATTGCCAAAATCCGAGACCATACCTACCAAATCAATTTGTCAGCGGGAGGGCTCTAAATTGGGAGAAAACTCATCGGAATTAAGAGTCCAATGAAGTGACCCTTCATTATAAAATCAACTTACTCAGGCATCATAGGTACGGTCCCTGTTACAGACGCATACGCCTCCTCGATTTCAGCAGGAGAATCCCCGGCCACAATCCAGTAATCCAACACATCCGTTGAGAACGCTTCAAAACTCATGACATTCTTCCCAAAAACCGCACGTCCAATAGCGGGATTGTTCCACAAGAAGCCATAGCCAAGGGAAGACAGAGCAAACGGCACACTTGCTTGAGAATTACGATGGGCAAGTTCAATGTCGAGACCCTTCAAGTCAAGGAACTGCTGCTGGTACTGGCCCATGCCAAATATCTTCTCGTTCGGGTCAACGGATTCGAGTCTCAGCGTGACGTGGTAATCACCACCTGTTATTGGCTTGAATTCACGTCCTTCAACCTCGAGAGAACTGCATTTGGGGTCCAGGAGGTCCCGGCGGTTCCGTGTATATTCCTCCAAAAGCGTCTGTCCTTGGCTGTTGGTGATAGTGAGCTTTCCCAGCTTTGAAACACTAGCTTTTATTTTGCCATTCGTGATGGAGCCTGAAGCATCATCTATGGCGATTTGGACTTCACTCGAAACTGGCGGTTTCTGTTGCAGCGCCCAAGCTTCATCGGGCATCTCACTCTTTTTTGTTGCTCGTATGCGAAATGCATCAGGCCCCCACGGTTGAATCCATAACTTCTCTGCGTCATATTTGAACACAAGGCAATCTTGCTCCTTGATCAACATAATGAAGTTTGGGCGCAGGATCAATCTTCAGACGAAGGGCTAGAAAGACTGTCAGAAATGATTTATGGCTGTCGGAGTGACAACTTGGATACTGTACTTGTACACAACAAAGTGATATTCTGGATCTACTTTGCGTTTGTCACCATGGTGGACGAGAGTCGATATGGATAGATCACCTATCATCGATGCTGTGACGTGTACCCCCGCCGGAGGATCGTTAAAATTGATAGGTATGGATAGGTTGACCCCGCAGCGGGACAACCCCCCGGAACAAGGCCTAACGTTATGCAGCACGCGGGCGTTAAATGCCCCTGACCCTAGCTATGTTCCCAATCGCGACGCCAATCTGGATTGGTGGACTTTCTTGGCTCTCTCACTGTGTCTTGGCTACGAATGATTGGTGCAACAAATTGCCCGAATACCCGATAAGAAATCAAGAAAGCCTGCAAAAAGTATGGAATATTTAGTGAGTCAGCCCACTTTTAGGGGATGAGAAGCCTATAAAGCCCTGTAGTATTGCCCCACTGGTATTTCAGCGCATCATTGGTAATTATATGGGGCTCCCCCCCCTGAGCTGTAGGGACTGATGCTACGCTGACAGGCTACGATTCAGGGGGTTTGAGGCACAACTTACAGGGGCTATGATTCTGCAAGGCCTTATAGGCCTCTTCAGGCTCTCACTCCACTAGATTTGGCCCACTCACTAAATATTCCATACTTTTTGCGGGAAACTTCGTACTTAAAAACCCCCCTCAAACTTCCTACAAAGCAAATATTGAGAAACACGACTGAAGAAGATCTGAAAAGTTTCCCAGGGATCGAATTTCGTCATGAGAATATGTTCTTCGATTTCCCGAATGACGTTATTCAAGGTATATCCCAAGAAGAATTCCAGAACGTCTTTAATGAGCGATCCCAAGTGCAGTAATAAATCTTATTGCATGCCTTCTGACATGTACAGAACGTATAATAATAAATTTTCATCAATTAATAACACTAGGATATCCTATTGTATTGTTCAGTCAGAAATATTGCACCACACATGAGGACTTTCGTTCCCCTTGTCTTGTTGAGATCACTAAAAAATGTGGCTTCTAGCTCTTCTCTGTACCGTGTATCACAGCTTCTTCGCCATAAGGATCCACATGCGTCCGTGAGAATTCTCTTGCGCCGACCCTCTTGGCAAAAAGGATATCCAGCTCTTCGAAAGTCCTCCCTTTAGTCTCCGGCAGGCGGAAAAAGGTCCAAATGAAGAAAAGAAACGCAACTCCGCCCCAAACGAACCCCGTTTTCCCTTTCCAGTTTCCTGCCGTGGGATTGAGCATATATGGATTAACCACGTAAGTGATAATCTGCGCAATGTAGTACATAATTCGGGATAAACACACACTCTTGTTTCGCAAGCGAGTAGAGGACGTCTCGGAGATGATGGCGTAGCAAATAGGCCCCACCGTCAAATAGTAAAGCAGCAACCACAGAAGCATCATCGTTGCCTGTGCATAATTACCAGCAACGGAGTCCTTTGCTGCAGCGCTGATGATGCCGACGATCCACAAGATAGCTGCCAGGCCAGCGAGACCCCAGAGGTAAAGTGTTCGACGACCGAACGAGTTAAGTAAGAACCAAGACACAATTGTACCAACTGATGCGAGACCCAGGCCTCCAACGGACATCTTGAAGGATATGGAGTTTGGCAGTCCTGCCTGTACGAAAAAATACGTTGGAGCGCCTCCCATGACCGAACCGCATAATGGCTGGGCGGCGAAGACCATGCAGACGATTTCTGTGCGCCTGCGGTCAATACCCTTGAAGCAATCCCAATATGATGTTCCTGCATCAAGATCTTTTTCCAGATCATTCGTGTGTACCATTAGAGCCACAGTCTGTTTTGTGTTGTGCTTTTGCGTCGAAGATGAGAGTCGGGTCACGCTCTTCTCAGCCTCTTCCAGTTTCCCAGCGCGAACCAAATGCCAGGGCGACTCAGGGGCAAAGTAAAGTATGGCAAACAGGGGAATCGGCCACACCCATTGAATCGCAAAGGGTATACGGTAGGCCCATCCAGTATTGTTGTCTGAGAAGCCCGATTGAACTCCCGCTGAGATTAGCTGTCCGAATGCCCAGCAAATATTGACATAGACGGTCAGGTACCCGCGAAGTGCCAAAGGGCAGACCTCCGAAGCATATGCCGGTGCCATTGTTGCAAAAACTCCCCACGGTATGCCACAAAGTAATTCTCCTACAAGAAGTACCGGAAGATTTGGTGCGAAAAAGGTGATGAAAACAAAGCCCGTCATCGCAACGAGGGACGCGAGCAACACCTTTCGGTACCCCAATCTCTGTGTAAAATATCCATTGGCAAATGCGCCTATGATGGTACCCACTGAAATAGCGTTGGTCAAACCAGCTTGCCAAGGTGCCGAAATCTGGTAAGAATCGGAGCTGGCAATATAATCCCCGTATTTTCTGGAAAAGCTTTTTTGGGCAAGGAAAGAATTGATGAGAACAACATCATAACCTTCCATAATGATCGACGTCGAGACGAGGAGGGACCACATGACTGCTTTAGGGTGTGTACGAAGAGCTTTCATGACTGTCAAGTTGTGCTCGTCTTGGGCAGCATGCCGAGCAAGAAGAGTGTTATCCTTCATATCTGGCGCCTCGATACTTGTTACTCGATGCATCTGGGCATCCCGGACCTCTTCGTGAGAGATGTCGACCTTCCCTTCCGCAGATGCCATTTTGACCGGGAACTGTGCAAAGATGAGGTGAAATTGAAATTGACGATTGTATATCGCAATTTTTTGGTGGAAAGAGCTGGAGGGATATAAGTCCAAGGAAAGTAGAGCAGCTGTTAGGTGTTTCAACCCCGCATATCTCGTATTCTCCACGCATGTCCCATATTAAATAATGCGGGGATTAAAGATGCCAAGGTCCGTGAGTAATTTGTGTACAGCGATCCTGGGTTTAGCGCTGTGTTGTTGTTTGGCTACCCCGCCGGAGCAGGCATTTGGTTTTTTTATTTGGGTTCTCCGGTGGGGTGAATCCCTGCTCCGCATATAATCAAATAAGGAACTTGATTCTGTAGCAATGCAACATAAGAGTAGTATGAAAAACCTAGAGTCTGGGACTTTGAGCTGTTGCTGTTTCTAGGAGAAGAGCCTTCAAAGCGATATATGTGAAGATTCAAAGTTGGAACTACAGCTTTACAATTGTCAGAATCACAGGGTCAAGCCTAGTCGCTGGCGGGATTTGTAGTTGGCGTAGGCAATTAGCCTTTCGATCAAGGTTCATATAAAGATTTAGTTCAGTCATAAACATCATGGTAAATGGGAATGGACATCAAAGATAAGAAGAAAAAGCTCGAAATGGCAGAAATTAAGACCCTGTGAAATCCGGCTTCAAAAAGAGGGGTTTATCAAAAGAAAACTTCGGAATGGTATGAGACACTCGAACCCCTATACAAGTTATTGTTGGGGCGTGAAGCCCCCGATCCGGGGACTCTTTACCCAATCTTATCGTACCTCAGACCTATTGATTTAGGGGGCAGGTCACGTGAGTATTTGAGTTATTTGCCCCTACGAAGTATTCTAAGGGTTCTCATTATTTAACCAACCAGAAAAACCACCTTGGTCCGACTAGGTGTTTGACCATTTCCATTGATAAATTCATCAAAAGGCATATTCTACGCGTGATATTTTTAAAGACGCCAAGAGGCTAAGGGCGGGGAGCTCCCGCAATGTTCCATGTTGCCACGCGACACGGCTTGCTTTCAACATGCCATGATTGTCACATCGAGACCCCCCTTTTTGCTTCCCTCAAAATGGCTCATCTCCACTTCCCATGTTCCTGCTTTTACGACCCGAATTACCGCCTTAAGCAAAAAGTTCGACTATGTCCAGGCCTCAGCCGTTCATTGCTCGACAACTGCGCGAGGCACAGCAGCTGAATCCTTCATTGCTCGCAAAATGTCCTCCATGCAGATGTTCCTCTCTTCCGCATTCATTTTCACGAGCCTTCTTTTCCCGCTCCAGCTGACACACAAACGAATGACAAGCCGCCGGTATGTCACTCTTATTTTGACGACACTGCATGGTCCCACCTCCGTGGTTCCTGGTGTCTGTGCTGACAGACTGGGGTAGATTGCTCTGGGATACGAGCTAAGCCCAGATAGATGACGCCATGGCGTTTCTTATATTGGACAGTCGCTCACACAGCTGCAAAGTTACAGCCTTCATTGGTATTTTTCGCTTTGAGGAGGCTTCCGCTTCCGCTGGCGCTGTGCATTGTTGGATTCGTCGACTCCCGGAATTCAGCCCCGTTGCTGACCATTTTCTCTGATTTCATTCGTTGGAGACCAAGCCTCTTTTGATGTTTGTAGTAAGCCTGAACTGTAAGCCACTACTGATCGACCGGTTTCTGAGCCGCACTCGGTGGATTGTTACTCCTGAGCGTCGTTTAGAACCATTGATCCCGACGGGCGTGAACGATGGAGGTGTGCCACGTGGCCTTGATAGAATTCTGCAAGATAGTTTCGGAAGCACATCTCATTTCCTGCATTTCAATCTAGGGCCACTTCTGTCCAGCCGCCCCGAGCTACAAGGATCGTGCAGCAAGTCAACCCCAAAAACTATACCGGGGCATCTATCATGCTTCCTACCGCCAAAGATCAACGCTTACGCTGTTGCCTTGTTTGTCTATTCCTTTCTACTCCTCTTGTAAGCGCAAGAATCAGCAGAACATGTTTCTCGTATAATCCTGTAGCAGTGTGTCTGGTCACAGCGCAGCTCGTGCCACAAAATTGCAAGACAATTACATCGCGTGAGAGCACCAGGAGCTGTGTAGAACATCCTCTTTCCTGTACTGAAGACTGACTTCGGCCGCTGGACCCCTTGTGGAAGACGGTAAGCTGGTTTCGGCCGCTTTCACCCTCTCAGAGCTCTTATTGATGGATACTATCGAATTTAAATGTCATTGTACTCCGGGGATCATACCCCAGTTCACATTCAGCCCCAAAAAGCGTCGGTGGTGGTGTAGGGCTATTTCGGAAAACTCGGCGGGCAAGCCTCGATTAGTTGCACAGCTTTGTGAGCCTGACTCCTTTGTACTACGCATCCTTGGATCGTAGCCGTCATTGCGTTTCTGTCCTGTTGCTGATGCACCTTATGCCTAATTTGGGCTTGCTAGTCGACGATAATCCTTCGTCACAAGTGTGATACAAAATTTGTGCATGCCATTCGATATTAGCCCCCCTGACCGTCCGGGCCATGACCTTGTTTTAGTACCCAAGGAAGCCTACCCGTGGGTGGTCCCCAACTTTCCTCGCAAGGGTCTACACTCTAGAGGTCTAGAATGGAGAGAAAAAACGGGACGTTATTAGATGCAAGGGATAGAGAATGAAGCTCCTTCTATTTGATTTGCGATGTGTAGTGTCCAAGTGGAATCGTTGACCAGGCCCGAGGCGGAATACAAGTCAAGACCGACCATGATGGATGTAGTCAAAAGCTTCTAAAATGCGTCTGTACCAAGTATAAAGTCAAGCCGATTGCTCTCTATTTCCAAATCATTCTGCAACCACAAACACGGCTCTCTTTCATTCGATCTGCCTCATTTCGATCATTATGTACCACATATATCTTTTGCCACTTCTGGCCTTTCTCTCTTATACTCACGTAGCCCTAGCTGCTGTTGTAACCTTCAATTGGAAATTTAGCTGGGTCACCGCCAGCCCCGACGGGTTCCCGAGACCTGTTGTTGCCGTCAATGGCCAGTTCCCTCCCCCTACGGTTAATGTTACCCTGGGCGACCAAGTTGTGATCAACGCGGTCAACAATTTGGGCAATTCATCCATGACATTACACTTCCACGGTATTTATCAGAATGGAACCAACACAGAGGATGGGCCATTTCAAGTCACTCAGTGCGGCATACCTCCAGGCCAAAGTTTGACCTACAGCTTCCCAGTAAGTAGGTTTCGAATCTACTAAAGGATATATGACTGATGTGACAACAGGTCAAGCAACCCGGAACCTACTTTTACCATTCTCGTAAGTTTTCTTGGTGACTACACTAAGATCATGCTAATAAAGATACAGACTTTGAAGGGCAATATCCTGACGGCCTCCGCGGACCTTTCATTGTTCATGACCCAAGCTCGCCTTTCATTGGTCAATATGACGAAGAAAGAGTTATCACTCTGTCGGATTGGTACCATGATCAGATGCCGAAACTCACAAATTTCTACCTCAACAGCACTCTGAACCCCTCTGCAACAGAACCGCTCCCCTATTCTGCCTTGCTGAACGATGCTCAGAACGTGAAACTTAATATCCAAGCAGGAAAGACCTATTTCCTACGTATCATTAACTACGCCGCTTTTTCTCAAATGTATCTGCATTTCGATCAACATCAAGTGACGATAATTGAGATAGATGGAATCTATACCCATCCTAGGACTGTTGACACACTCTACTTCACTGTCGCACAACGGTACGGCGTTCTTCTCACGGCCAAGAAGACTTCCACTCAGAACTACGCGGCTCTCGGGAAACTCGACGAATGGATGTTTGATGGCTTCCTGGACGGAAGAGATCCATCTATCATAAATCCTAACGTCAACGCCTACCTCGTATACAATTCCTCTGCACCTCTTCCCAAACCTCTCAACCTCACACTTGACACTCTAAATTCGAATACTATTGACGACTTCACTCTCACCCCCTACGACAATCAGCCACTTCTCCAAAATCCCACCCAAACCTTTGTTTTAGATCTTGCCTTCTTCCCCCAAGATGGTCAGAATCGGTATGTCGTCGTAAAGCTAATCCTTCTTCATCACTAGCTAATAGTTATCAGCGCTGGCTTTAACAACATTACTTGGATCCCTCAAAAGGTCCCATCTCTAATGACGGCTCTGACCACGGGCAACTCAGCGACTAACCCCAAAGTCTACGGTGTTAACTCCAACCCCATGGTACTAAAGCATAACGAAGTTATCGAGGTTGTGATCAACAATCTCGACGGCGGTGGCCACCCAATCCATATACATGGCCATGCTCCCCAGCTTGGTGCGGATCATTGCAAACTCCATAGTGTTTCAGTACTGACTAGATAATTATAGTTGCACGAGTCGAAAATGGCACCTATATCCCTCCTTCGCGCCATCACCACCCCGCACCAGTGTCGCCAAACCCAAATCTACTGATGCCAGCTGCAAATTCGTTGGGTTACACCGGCTCTACATCCGGAATGCCAAAGATACCCATGCGGCGCGACACCTGGAAACTTGCTGCTGGCGGCTACACCGTTATTAGATTTGTCGCTGATAATCCTGGTGTTTGGTTCTTTCACTGTCACAGTATGATCCTTTCCTTCTTTCCTTCTTTCCTTCTTTCCTTCTTTCCTTCTTTCCTTCTTTCCTTCTTTCCTTCTTTCCTTCTTTCCTTCTTTCCTTCTTTCCTTACTTCTTCCATATTCCTTTGATTTGCGACTTCCACAATGAAATCTTAGATTTTGAAGATATTAATTCGATGCTACCACTAGTGGATTGGCACAACATCGCCGGCCTAGCAGCAACCTTCATCGAAGCTCCACTCGAGCTACAGAAGCGCCAAAGCATTCCGTCAACATTTACACAGATGTGTTCTAGTCAGAACATTCCTACTCAGGGCAATGCAGCGGGAAATACGCATAACTACACTGATTTAACTGGGGCGAATACTGTGTGTCCTCCTCTTGGGACTTGGGTCGGACCTCCTCCATTGGAGGCGAGCCCAGCCTAAGACGGAGGCCTTGGAAGCGTGGCGGTGTGGTTTCTTTCGGGTCATATGTTGCCACAGGCGTGATTTCTTTTCATATATGTGTACAAAATATCGTCTTTCAAATGCTACTCGGTTTATAGCTCGCGCACTGCGGTCTAACCCCAAAGCCTGCCGAGCCGGTACACTTGGCGCCAGGATGTATTTCTGGGGATAACGGAAGTTCATCAGTCTTGGGATTCTGGCCGTGGTTGAATAGGTTCTTTCCTGTACGCCAAAATTTTCTGGTTTCCAGGCTCGTCACAAGTGAGGTGAGAAAGTCTGACGTCTTGAAGTATGAAAAGGTGTCGTTACTTGTTTCTCTAGTTTATAAATTATCTGATCAATTTTACATGCATTCTAGTATCTGATCCGAGAGTATTTCTAAGTTGTGAACTCAAGTTTTCATGTAACGTCGCTGTTGTCACGCTGATACCGAATTATAAATTTTGTGGTACAGTGAACTTAGCCTATATGTATGCAGTGAGAAATCTCCTGATCGCTTACGAGAGGTTACAATGAACAATTGGCTATCCTATCCAAGCGAATGAAAATTGAAGAAGAATAGATAATTGAATACGAGGTCCGTATTTAGCATAAACTTCAGTTCTTTCTGTTTTCAATATATTAGAAGTTCGCAGCCCCTTTTCCAAATCCTGGAAAGCTATATGCCGTTTCTTAAGGACCTGAAATCAAGGTTCATCGTCCTATACAAATCAACAATAATATAGTTCAGACAGGTTTCACAATGTTCAGGTTTCACTTCAATATTCTTACTGTCGTTTTCCTTCCCCTCGCTCTCGCCGCCACTCCTCCAGCTGTTGCCATTACCAGCATCACTTATTCCGGCACCGGCTGTTCTCCGAACTCAGTTGGACAATTTATCTCTCCAAACGGTGATATGTAAGTACTGGTTTTGTCTCTTCATTTCATCTACTTTATTTATAGCCTAGACCTCTCCCCAAGAAAACCTCATACCGTGGAGCCTCGGCTTACGCCATGAAACAGATTTACCCTAATATTCGACGACTTGCGAGCGGCAATAGGCCCCGGCGTGGCGACCAGCAAAGCTACTGAATTCTGCGATGTTGTTTTGAATTTTGCTTACACCCCTGGATGGCAATTCGGTACCGCTAGTACGACATGGAGGGGCTTCGCGGGGTTGGATGCGGGTGTGAAAGGGGTTTCAAGTGTGCAATACTCTTTGAAGAATGGTATGATATTTATATTTTTATCTGTCGAAGCCAGGCTGACTGATTTTTTTAAAGGTGGCTCGTCCTCATCCGCTACGACGCAGGCGACATTTACTGGACCTTACTCGCAGCAATACTCAAGGACTGGTTATGTAGGACTTTCGGTCTCCAATAATTGTAAGGCTAGTCTGCCGGTGACGATGCACGTTCAAGTGTCGCTGCAAAGTTCGGTCTCAACGGCGTCGGGGCTGTTGACTAGTGATTCTGCGGATGGGAATGTGACTACTATAGCGACAGGGCTGAAGTGGACACAATGTTGACGTGGATGTATCTCCCGGACGGGAGCGCGCGCGCAAGAAACATAGCGTCCGATGCCAACTAAAATAATACTTAAGAGACAGAAGAAGCATGAAGTCGATGTCTTCCTCAAAATAATTTCTGTCTCTTCACTTCACTTTTGCCCTGCCGGCCCTTCAATCTGAGTGATGCGACATTAGCAGAGTCTCTTTGGAGGACATTGATAGCGTCTGAACGAATATTTGATAGAAACAAATATGAAAATAAAATAAACATACTGAAAGACGACTTGGCCATTTCAAAGGGCATGGACTCGCCTTACGCTATTGGTCGCCTTACTATCCAAACCGAGTACACGGTACGCTACGAAGTATTGGTCGCCTTACCACCCAAACCGCGACTAGTGAAACCACTGCTGCCTAAATTCAGACTGAGCCCGCCTTCCCACCCTGAAATATATTTCCACGGGCGTGAAGTCGAAAACCCTAAGAATTGCACTCTATTGTGCTACGACTACATGACGGACCAGCGCGAAGACGATATCAAAATGCGTCCAATGGCCGAAGAAGTCAACGCAGATGAAAACGGTGTTAAACCTACTTGCAATCCTTTTGCGAAACCTTGTTCTGAGACAGAAGAAAAAAACACGAAGGAGACGCTCACGGTACCGGATTATTGGCATTGCTGTAATTGCGGCACAGGACCTATGCGCCGGGTCGAACTCGGACGTAGCGATGCTCCAGGTGACTTTTATGTAAGAGAGACGTGCATTGGACATGATTGCTCGCACTCTAGGTGTGAGAAATGCGACGACTTGCCGCCCTGCGACCTCTTTGCGAAACTAAAATCTGAGGTAGAAGAAAAGAAGAACAAGGAGACGCTTGCAGTCCAGAACTATTGGTGTTGCTGCGAATGTGGCACAGGACCTATGGGACTTGAGAGGCCAGTCGGACTCGGAGATGGCGACCCTCCAGATGATTTTTACGTGGAAGAGAAATGCATTCGACAAGATTGCTCGCACTCTAAGTGTGGGTATTGTGATGTGCGGCCGGTGGAGCAATGCAACGCCGAAGTACAAACATGTCCGGATATGAATATTGTCAACGGTTTCCTTCCATTGGAGCAGACGCTTCAATTTTGCTCTCCCGATACGGATTCGAAAGAGCTTGATTCATATCGAGTTGGTGCACGAGATTATATGCTTGGGCTATCTCTGAGTGAAGTACTTGGATCAGAGTCCCCGTCCACGCCTGGCTTGACGATCAGCTCAGCTGGAAGCCCAGATTGTGGTGGGGGAGCATCTGAAGACGAGAAGCTACCGGTACCTAAAGAATTGGACCAGCAGATCATTGACAAAAAGTCGCAATGCAAGATTAAGCTAGGGGATACTTGGTACCGGAGATGGGCAAAACAGAATACCAAAGGAGGTGCGATTCCCTACCGTTTAGGCGGACTCTCTACTTGAATACTAGCTGAATATCCTAGGCATTACACTTAAGCCGCCCGAGAAGACCCTAGATGATAAACTGGAAGATCCAAAAGACTTTCTCCTGGTGTGGCAACAATCCATACTCCCCTTTCTATCCGCCTTCGTGCCAGAATGGTGTGGTCCGAGTTACACCATTGGAATTCGTCGAGCGGAGTCCCCTAATCTGCGAATCGTCAATGTCGCAATCGAAGAAGACTGGTCTGATGCACTCAAAGAAACCATTCGATATCATGTTCTAGACCTCCTCCCAGCTATTTTCCATAAGACAACAGGCTTCAGATTCGAGACTTGTTCGCTAGAACGACTTGCGTCATCTACAGCCACAACTCATTCCCAACTAGATACAGTATGCCATGCGAAAAACTTCTTTTACTACTACAAGCCTACAATGGGAGACTCTGTTGGAGTAGCGTTGGGCCAAGGTGACGACCATAGCACTTCAACACTCGGACCGTGCCTCATGATCAATAACGAACCATACTGGCTAGTGAACTTGCACCCGTTGGAAGAGGCTGCCGAAGGGAATCCAAATAATACTCGACTGATCTTGGAGCACCCATCGTCCGACGACCGAATGGTATGTGAAGCCATTGGTCATGAGTTCATGAGAGACTACACCATGGAATTCGCCCTCGAATTCGCCCTCGGTGAGGTAGTAGCATCATCGGGGAAATGTACCAGAACTCGAGAGTCCCACAACCCGTATTGGGAAGAGTCATTTATCGATGCACCAAAAGTCATCATGGATTGGGCTCTCTGTTCAACGGCGACTTCTACAACCAACTTTCTTCGTGGATCGACACAGGCAAATAATCGAGGGGATAGACCAGTTGTTAACACAATGCAGCCCGAGGGAGGAGCCGCCGTGAGCTCAATCGGTCGAACAAGCGGTTTCCAACGAGGCCAGATTGGCATGTGTCCTGACCTAGTCAGTAAGAAGATTACCAAGGCTGAGGAAAATACTATGGAGTGGTTTATAGAAGAGGCTTATCCGTACGATGACCAAGAGCGCTTCATTGAGTCCGGTATTGGTGTTCCGGGAGACTCGGGCGCAGCAGTAGTTGACGAGCAAACTGGTGCTTTGGTAGGTCAGTTATGGGGTCGAAATAAGTATAAGAAGCAGGAGCCAGGCCCAAGAGTATCTTACTTCACCCCAGTCCAGGATCTCTTCGACGACATTAAAGACCGGTTCTCGCTGTCTGAGCATCCGCGTCTTCCCCAGCTCGACGACGGATCGATTCTCCCAAGTGCAAGACCAGCTTGCTACCAATGTGTAGATATACAGCTATCGGAACAGCAGGGGGAAATAGCCTCTCCAGAATTGGACTTCGAGGACATGACTCCGCCCGAACACGAACTTTTGACACCTGGGGATGTTCAGTCACCTGACTTTCGCCGACAGCAAGACTTCGAACCGTACCAGGCTGGCGCTCCCATTTCTTTTGATCAGAAGCAAAAAGGAGATATATTCTTTACTGGGAATAATGCAGAACTCGCGGACGTCGAGACAGAAGTTGGTGGCTCGACGAATTCGAGTTCATTGCATTCGGGTCCTATTGAACGGAAGAGAATCGCAACAGAAATGCAATTTCCGCACGTCAACAAGAGACAAAGATCTGCATGAAAATTTAGCTACGCTTCAGATTCCTAGATAGGCTCACAATGTAACATGATATCCTTGGACCTTTAGTTGTTTTGAGAGGATTCGAAATTTAGGGCGGGGCGGGGCATATAAACTTCCCGGCTCCCGTTTGCTGGGGGCTTTAGCGAGTTTGCGGGACCTAGGGGTCACCGTTTGCCCAATGAGCAGCTCTCAACCGCTGCCGATAATTAATTGAACCGGCACCGGACATCAGATTAGGTACGAGCTGGAGATTGCTTATGCCCGTAACTCAGCTGCCTGGAGGCCGCTCTCCGACTCGGGATTTTTGTATGCAATATATCTTTCATGTCTTGTCAAGCTCCCATGCCATGAATATCTCCAGTTCTCGAGACCCCATCCCATCTAGAGGACAATACGATGGAGTCCATCCCAGCGAAAGCCAATACTATCACCGTGGAAAAACAGGAGAGCTCCGATGGAGAATTCAACAGCGATATCGATACACTTCGGCCCGAAAATGCGGCCAAAGAAGTGCGAGGCTCGATAACAGCCGACAGTTCAAACTCAATTCAAGCTGGTCCGATAAATGAGCAACAAGAATGGGAGTACATCACAGGTCCCAAGCTGTACTTGGTCATTGGAACTGTTACTTTGGTCTGCTTTATCATGCTGCTAGATACCTCCATTGTAGCAACTGTAGGTCTTGCTGGAGATAACCACATCTTTACACATCCGCTAACTGGCAAGGCTATTCCAAGTATCACCAGTCATTTTCATTCACTCGGGGATGTGGGTTGGTATGGTAGCAGTTACCTCCTTGCTAGGTAAGACCTGTCTCTCGAAGAATCCCGTGTAATGTCGGACTGATCGATTGAAATTTAGCTGCGCTCTACAGCCAATGACTGGGAAGATTTACAGTCGGTTTAGTTCGAAAGTGAGTAACAGTATATAGGGCCAGTTACAATAAGTATTAACCTCTGGTAGAAAACCTTCCTCTTCTTTCTATTCATCTTCGAATTGGGATCTATGATCGCTGCTTTGGCCACATCCTCGAACATGCTGATCATTGGCCGAGCCATATCTGGAATGGGTGGCTCTGGATTAGTTAACGGCGCACTCACAATTATCGCAGCCTGTGTCCCATTGCAAAAGAGAGCTGGTAAGAGTCTTCTGCGTGGGTTGCGGAACTGTTGCTGACTTCTGAACTCCTCTAGTCTACCTCGGATTTATGATGTCCAGTGAGTGATTCGATCTGGTAGAAGGCAATGGATTCTGACTTTAGCAGCCGGTCAGCTTGGTGTATTACTCGGGCCATTAATTGGTGGAGCTTTGACACAGTATGCGACTTGGCGATGGTGTATGTCGCTTCCTTGTGGAGATTCTACTGTGTGCTGATACTCTCTAGGTTTTTGGATTAATCTCCCGGCTGGCGGTCTTACTGCTGCAATTCTGGCCCTGATTCGAATCCCCGATCGCACTGAAAAGAAACCTCTTAAAGATAACGTCGTGTCTACCTTACGAGCGCTGGATCTATTCGGCTTTGTCCTCTTCGCACCGACTGCCATCATGCTCCTTCTCGCTCTGCAATGGGGCGGCACTAAGTTTGATTGGGGCAGTGCTACGATCATCGGCCTGCTATGCGGAGCTGCTGCAAATTTCGCGTTATTTGTTTATTGGGAGTATAAAAAGGGTGACGATGCTATGATCCCGTATTCTATGGTCAAAATACGGATTGTATGGTGCAGCTGCCTCTTGATGCTGTTCTTTTTTGGAATAATGATAATCACACCATACTATCTGGCAATCTATTTCCAAGCTGTCAGAGGAGTTAAGCCAACTCTGAGCGGTGTCTATCTGCTTCCGACTATCCTAAGTCAGATGGTAATGGCTATGACTTCTGGAGTGCTTGGTCTGTCTGCTTGAGTCTCTTGATTTTGAATTTATACTAACAAGACAACAGTCGGCCGCCTCGGATATTATCTGCCATGGGCCGTATTCAGTGGGGTTTTGCAGGCTATTAGCGCCGGTCTGCTAAGTACCTTTACCCCCACCACATCCGTCGGCACTTGGATTGGGTACCAGATTCTTGGTGGTATAGGAAGAGGCGCAGGGATGCAGATGGTAAGCTCTTCCCAAAATCAGCATGATCCGATGAAGTTAACGTGCCCACTACAGACTGTTATCGCAATTCAAAACGCAATTCCAGAATCACAAATTTCGGTCGGAATGTCCTTAGTAGCATTCGCACAAACCTTCGGTGGCGCTCTATTCCTCTCGTTCGCACAAACGGATTTCAACTCAAGTCTGAAGCAAGCCCTTCGCAAATTTGCGCCCGAGGTGAGCTCTGAGGCAGTGGCAGCTGCCGGTGCTACAGATTTTCGGCATCTCATCCCGAAGGATTCGGTACAAGGGGTGATTGAGGCATACAGTGAATCTGTATCGAATGTTTTCTATATCGCAGCTGGTTGCGCAGTTGCGTGTTTTGTCCTCAGTTGGGGTATTGGGTGGAAGAGTGTGAAAAAGCCGAAGACAGTCGCGCCTGAAGCTTGATTTTGTTAGGAAGAAAAATATGTATTCGGGCTAGATTGGATTGATGGTGCAATACTAGAATGCTGGGATGGTGGAGACTCCACAAGTCTTCATTTTATTTTATATGTGCATACTTTGGTACCGTAGAATAGGGATTTATGGCGTTGAAGGCAGCAGCCTAGACCGCATTTTATATAGATAATAGGAATTCCCCTTATACCAGACACCATTTTCCATAGAACTGGCGGCTCGAATGCCAAAAAATTCAATTGGAGACGGGGAGGAGTGCGTACAAGAGTCAGGAAAACAAAGCCCATGTGCAGGTAATGAGAGGCAAAGTCGTCAAAATAAGCCCCCTATTTTGGAGATAAGAGACCAGTATTTACCATCTGATATTAATGATCTATTATCGTGCCACTCCTTATGAACAATCACCATTCTCTAACCTCACCACCTGGCCCAATGAATCCCGGACTAACCCACGGCTTAGCATCCATTGAAAGCGTCCTGACCTGGTCTTCATCAACCTCAATTCCAAGCCCTGGGCCTTTCATAAGCTCGATATACCCCTCAGTAACTTCCCATACCTCCGGATTGTGAGTATAGCTAGTCAGGTCTTGACTTCCAGCATTGTAATGTATTCCCAGACTCATCTCCTGAATAGCAAAGTTCGGGGTTGCAGCAGCAACTTGGACATTTGCCGCTAGAGCAATCGGTCCAAGTGGGCAATGCGGTGCGAGGGCCACGTCGTATGTCTCAGCCATAGCTGCAATTCGACGCATCTCTGAAATGCCACCACAGTGGCTAATATCTGGTTGCAAAATGTCGACTGCTCCTGATTCCAAGAATAGCCGAACATCCCATCTGCTATGGAGTCGTTCACCGAGAGCTATTGGAGTACTGGTCAACTGCGACAGTGCTTTGATCGCATCTGGGTGCTCTGACAGCAAAGGCTCCTCGATAAACAAGGGTCGATGGGGTTCAAGAGCTTTGGCCAGCTGTTTTGCCATCGGCTTGTGGACTCGTCCATGGAAGTCAATTCCTGCGTCCATACCAAGGGCCTTCACGGCCTTCAGCCTCTCGACGCAGTCATCTAGAGAAGATGGCGAGTCCAACCAGCCAAGGTCTTCGGTTCCATTCATTTTTACGGACGTGAAACCTTGGGCTTTTCTCGCCTCGCTTTAATCTATCAGTAAGTGTTTGATTGGAAGAAAGGATTCAACTGACGCTTGACTGGCAATATCTGAAGGCCGATCTCCCCCAATCCATGCATAGACTTTTATTTTGTCCCTTACTTTACCACCAAGAAGTTGATAGATGGGAACACCCAGTCTTCTAGCTGTTCAATGGTTAGCCCACGAAGAATCTACGGCGGCATGAACATGTACCCTTTAGATCCCATAAGGCAATATCAATCCCTGCCAAAGCGCTCATTAGAACAGGACCACCTCGATAGAAGCCAAGCCTCCAAGTCGTTTGCCATATGTGCTCGATATCGCTGGCGGTCACCGTCAGTGTGTCATTCCAAGTAGAAAACAACGAAGTGTATAACCTACTCAGCTTCCATGCCCGTATATCGCTCAATGTATGCATCGAGACACCCTTCAACAGCGTTCGTATGTCCCTCCAAAGATGCTTCACCCCACCCTACGTTTCCTGCATCATCAGTGATCTTGACGAACAGCCACCGGGGCGGAACACGGAAGTATTCGATCTGGGCTATTTTGGGCATACTAGCTCGCTACCTGGATGTTCTAGATAACACTTATCAGTGTATGACCTTTTGTTGAGGTTTTGAATAGTAGTGATGAGGTTCGGAGACAAATGCACCGCAGAGCCGAAATCACGGTGCACATTCTAGGCGCCAAGTGGGGTACATCTTTCAGCGTACGGAGATGAAGCGGTCTGTACCTAGGTATTGAACTTCACTTTCTTTGGGAATTAATGGTAGCCTAAAAAGAATAGAAGCTACATGACTGCCTTTTCCGATCGTCGAACTGCGGAACTCAAAACATTTCAATCGAGGGGATGGTAAGCCTGCTAAAGTTTTAGGCAAATTACGAACTCATGTATATTTGCAAGGTATCATGAATCAAAGCTCACTCTTATTTTCCCTCGCCAGCCTTTTTAACTCCACCAGCCACATTTGCTGCCCCTCCCTCGATACCGTTCGTAACGTATTTTAGACCATCTCCAACAGGCTTCCCAGTTTCACCAGTAACTCCTGTAACTGTGTCCCCAACTCCACGCCCTGCAGCTCCAACGACATTTCCTGCTGTGTTTACAACTCCGCTGACTCCATTGCTAAAGAGTGTAAGTGAGAGTGCAAGATGATTTGAAGTGGATGACTTACCCGACAGTTGAAGTCACCCAGTTGAGACCGGCTGAGGCACCACTTTTGTTGTTGTTGTTCATCTTGATTTTGTGTCTTGAGATAAGGGCAGTGAGGATTAAATGAATGTAACTTTGAAATTGCAAATGTTCGTGGCTGGTGCTTTAAAGGTTGGCATAACAGTGTGGCGATGACTGTGACGTCATGAGGAGCACTCGCCGCAAGGATCAAAGCCAGTTTCTGAATACGTAAGACAGAAACACTAGTGTGCAAATTACGTCTTCTTGGATATAGAATCTACGCGTAATCTTGCTTCTTTGACACAAAATCAACTCCTGATGAAACAAATGTTTGCGCCCGGCTCATCTAGTAGCACCAGTTCAGATCTTGTGTGGATTACTATATCTAAATTTGGTGCTCATGCATCTAATACCGCTATTATATAGTAATTATGCCTCGAAAACAAGACGCATGCCAAGATGATAAACATAGACATGGAAATTTCAGGTCGAGCCCCTTTTCTTTCGCTTATTTTTGGGAGCAGTCCCCTTCCCCCCTTTAAATTGTCGCTAAATTCGCACAATTTTATCCAATCTATCGGGATCGTTCATGAAATTGCGATTCAGTCAAAAAGTCCAGGGTAGACAATCCCACGGATATTGGATAGCTTCTAAATAACCCTTGTTCGATTGTCTGATCCTTCTCTCTTGATTCCCCATTCAGAGTGCATTCTCCTCTGTTGGATTAAACAGGATGCCAGAAGAACTGCAGACGGACAGTACCTGTGTCCAGCGTTACCCAACAGTAAGTCCCCTATTTGGGTTTGTCACTGGGCTCCGATGGTACCGATATGCGGCAATAGCTGCCGGCTTAAATTTCATTGCGGGGTCATGAGGGGTTGAGCAAATCAGCGTCCCGAGATGCCAGCACATCTATTGGTCCAATAAGATGAGAACTTGGATCGATAAACCGGCAAAATAGGGACCATTTCTTGCATCTGCAGATGGTACGCATCGTACTACTCCTGCGGCTTTGGCCAAGAATTTCTTCGCATCCATCCAAAGCGGTGAATCCTGAATCGAATCAGCAATGATCACCATCACAGGTCAGTATGCCGTCCAACTTGTGAGAGACTTGATTATCTCTGCGGGTCGGAATTGGGTTGGTGTCTTTGTCGCCGCCGTCTCGGGTGTAGCGCTATTTCTCACCTCCTGGCGATTTTTGTATTTCAGAATCTGGTCATGGCTGCATCCCAAAGACCCAGCAGAGCTACCATATTGGATCCCCTGTCGGTTGCCTTTCGCCCATTTACGAGGTTGTCCAGCTAACACTACCAAGTTCTCGGACATGCACTTTCTTACTTCAAGAATGCCGATGGGACTTTGACTTGGGGTCGGTAGGTGGAGAACTAGTACTAGTTGAAAATCTGCTGACGTTAGAAGCAATTACTTTGGAGATTCAAGAAAGCCATTTGCGATGAATATGGCGGGGCAGAAGATCTACGTCCTTACCTCTCCGCACGACATAACAGAGGCCCATAAATTGACCGACTCATTGATTTATGAACCCATTCTGAGGGATCTCATGATTGATTTTGGGACATCAAAAGAAGCGATGCATTTGATGTGGATGAGTCCCGCCGATTACGAGACAAAGTCGACGTCGAAGGTACCGAATCCCCAACAAAAGTGCTTAGTGCTTCTGTATCGAGATATGATAAAAGTCCAGATACAGCCGGGACCAAAATTGGATGAGATAGGAAAGAGATTCATCGACAGCATCAGTGCCTCGACCAAATGGGAAGCTATGACATGTGAATACATCCTGAAAGATACGAGTGGAAAGAGAATGGTTTCACTGAAGGACTGGTGCGCTAATGTGATTGTAGGGTCTGCTTCGACTGCATTCTTTGGAGGGTCTCTTTTGAAAGATCACACTAGTCTGCTGAAAGACTTTCTTCATTACGATGATCATTCCTGGATGCTTATGTTTCGCTATCCCCGTTTCCTGGCCCCTGCGATGTACCGATCAATGGACAGTGCCATCGAGGCATTTTCAATTTTTTTTCAAACGCCACTGGACCGGAGACAGGGAGCATCTTGGTTTATAAGAGCTCTTGAGGAGGAGAAAACTTCCATAAATATGGATGACTGGGACATGGGAGTTCTCGTTTTCATGTCTTATTGGGTGTAAGTCGAACGACTTAGCATATTATCAAAATGGCAACAACTAATTCCTGGGTCAGAGTCAATGCAAATGCCCACAAGCACTGCTTCTGGATTATAGCATATCTCCTTCAGGACCCAAAGCTCCAAGAATCCATTCGAGAAGAGACATCTAGAGGCATATCCGGCGACCAAATAGATGTGTCATTTCTTGTTGGAGATTGTCCTCTTCTCAATGCTGTTTTTGACGAGGTCCTTCGCATCACTAATGCGTCGAACTCGATTCGTTACATTGCAAAAGACACTACTATTGGAGGCCTCAGACTCCGCAAAGGAGCCAATGTTTTGATGCCATCTCGCCAATTAAGCTTCGATGAATCCGCTTTTGGGGCTGACCCTCACTCATTCAACCCAGAAAGATTTCTCAAAGACAGATATTTGAGGAGAAGTCCTAATTTTCGCCCTTTTGGTGGTGGGACGACATACTGTCCAGGACGTTATATCACACGCCAGGAAACAGTCGTCTTTGTCGCACTTATCTTGAATCGATTCGAGATATCTTTACCAGAAGGAGAGGAGGGCCATGGTATTCCAGCACTGGACGAGTTGAGACCAAGCCTTGGAATTATGAGCCCAGCGAACGGGGCTGATATTGTCGTTGAAGTGAAAGAGCGTTAGCATCATGGTGTACCTTCCCAACCATTTTTGTGGTAGAAAGAAAGCTGAGCTGTTTCGCCGTACTAATTATTGCAGATTTGGATTGTACCACTCCGCGTGACACGTTGAAATTGGTGCAGCTTGTTCTGTCCGCTAGGAGCCGTTACAGTAGCGAGTTGACCCCTGAATTTTAGCGGATAGTCGGCCACTTCAGGGGACGCCGCACTTTTGGCTCTGTGACCGAAGGGATCCGGGAATTTCTCCAAATTGCTATAAATGCCCAAAACCTGATCTCTTATTTAGTCGGATAGTTAGTGATTGTAGTTAATCTCACATTTTGACACTTATTCTTAGCACGATCTTACCGGAAGCCAAGTGAACAATCGAGGCGAAGGGTCCCTTGTCCATGGATATTTCGAATTTCATTGCTCATCGATAATTGCTCTTTCGTGTTTTCATTACTTCATGTCACCTAAGAAAAACAAAATAACAAGTGTTTCACCACGTAACACGAACAAAAGAAATCCGGTCAAATCAATAACACAGCCCCCAAAATAGCCGCGGCGAGTACTCCGGCCAACGCCCCACAAAAATCCTTTCCAGACACAGCCCCACTAGCAGCTTTGGGAGTACTTACACTGGCAGATGTGCTGGATGTCTTCGCTGTTGTCGATGTCGAGCTCACTTTTGTACTTGAAAATGGATTCGTCACGGTACTGAATTTTGCGGAGCTTGAAGATGAAACTGCAGCCGAAGCCGCTTTGATCGTTGCGATTGGCAGGGTGACGGATGAAGTGGGCTTTGACGTGGATATCGGGGTAGATGATGCAAGCTTGACAGTTGATGTTGAAGATGCAAGTTTGGTGGTGGACGAGGAGGAGACTGGTTTCGCTACTGAAGAAGAAGACAAAGGTTTGGCGCTAGATAAGGAGGATGCAGGCTTGGAAGGTGCAGAAGATGATGGAGGAAGCTTGACTGTGGAGACTTTGGTTGACAAAACCGTTGCGGTAGTGGACTTTCCGGATGAGATAACCGTGACTGTAGACGTCTTGATGGATGTTGCTGGCGACTTAACGGTCGAGTTGAATAAGATCGGCGGAATGGTAGATATGATAGTTGATAGAAGCGTGGCAGTGGTAGACTTCCCAGAGACAACGCTGGTAAGAGTTATTGTCTTCGTGATTATGGCTGTGATCGGGGTAGGGACCGGTGTGATGGATGGTTTAATCGTAGACACAATTGTTGACAGAATAGTAGATATTGTTGGTTTTCCCGATATAGTGATTGTGACTGTCACAGTTATCGTTCTTGTTGTGACGAAAATCACAGGAGCTGGCGCTGGTGTTGTGGCTGGCTTGACTGTGGATACGACGGTTGACAATTTTGTTGAGGCGGTAGGTTTTCCAGACACCGTCAAAGTCACGGTGATAGTGACTGTCTTTGTGGTGACCAAGGGTGCTAGCACCGGAGTTGCCGATAGCGGCGTAAATATCACTGGCTTGGAGCTCGTGAATGACGAATTGGGTTTGATGCTCGAGAACGAGGAGCTCGGTTTTATACTCGAAGACGTAGAGAGCGGCTTGGAGCTAGAGACCGTGGGACTTGGTTTGGCAGGCGAAGGCGACGAGGATAGGGAGCTTGGCTTTACGCTGGATGAGGAGGGTGAGAGTTTTATTGACGACGACACCGACAACGAAGAGCCTGATTTGTTGCTGGAACTTGAGCTTGTGGATGCCTGTTTACTTGAAGAGGATGAAGTGGATGGCTTGACACTCGAGGATGACGATACCGATGAGCTTGAGCCCGAGATTACCGCCTTCGAGACACTGGAAGAGGTAGAAGCCTTGTTGGATGGAATTGAAACCGGTACACTGGAGCTAGTGGTGGAGACTTTTGAACTGGAGCCGGTTAAGCCTGCATTTGATGTACTCGATGGTTTGGTCGACGAGCTGGATACAGGGATGATAGAACTTGAAGTCGAGGTCTTCAAACTTGAGCTACTTGGTAAGGGGGTTGAGGAGCTTGCTTTGGAGCCAGACACCGAAATAGAAGTCGTGGGTTTCACGGACGAAGTGGTCGATTGAGGCTCATTACGAGCTAATTTCGTCAGCTACCTGCGACTATCAAGTAGGAGGACTAAATGACAAACCTTGTACATATCTATAATCGAGCGGGCTCAGAATTTTGTTCTGTGAGCCAGCGTGTCTAGGAATTTCCAGTCCGTCGTGTATTCGGTTGGGAAGAGCCGAGGAAGAGGAAATGGCCGACAGGATGATCACGGCATAGCACGAAAACGACAGCATTGCGACAGAATAATAGATTTCCCAGACGACGGTACTGAAAGCTGGAGAATGTGGAAATTGGAAAAGGAGAAGAGATAATTAAGTCTTTATTTCGGCGCAGGAAATCCAGACCGGCTCTCAAGCCTCGCGGCAAAGTCAATAGATCGTAAATGACGAATAACAGCATCACACTGTGCAATGTGATCTAGAAGAAAAATTGTGCAGCTTGATGAACCATAGGAAAATTCTATTTTGCGCCTCACCGGGACCTCATGAAGCCTTGGGCGTGATGTTCCCCGTGTTGTAAGAAAGCGCTCACCAACAGCTCCTCCACCGAGAGGCACTAGTTCCCATTGTCTCACTAGAGGCTGAAGATTGGCCCTGAGAGTCACTGTTCTGCATCTTAAACAATATGCAGCTTTTTTCAAATACCTGAACATAATATTGGCTCCGTAGCATCTCCTAACGCCAGAGGGGTCTAAAATGGTAAGTACAAGACACCAGATCGCTTTGAAAACACTTGAAAAGGCAACAAAGGATTCGGCACAGAATTGTCTTCAGATTAGCCTCCAAAGAAACAAATATCATTCAGATAATTTAGCCTAAGAAATTCCTTTTTCGGGAGGGTGATGTGGGGTAATGATGTTGCGTGCGAATCGTGGAGAATAACGTGTTGGATAGGCGACGCCTCATTGTTCATGTTTCAGTGACTTGAAATCCACATGCGAGTTTTCCACAGATTTAAAAATTGCGCTATACAAAAGCAAAAGAGCTCGAGGATGTAAAAGCTCGCGGTGATTCGATTTGTGATTGCGCCAGATCGACTTTCCGGAAAGCCTCGCTTGCCCAACAATAGTGTACGCTTTAATACCGGCAGTTTTCCAACCGCCGTTGATTGACCTTCCGGACTGATTCTAAATCGAAATAAATCATTTTTCTATGAAGTTAATCAGGATCAAAGCCGTGCTTGACTTACTTCTCTCTTGACCGCTGAAAGAACACGCAGTGTTCATGCTACACATGGACCGCCAAGAAACGCGACCGACTCCCGGGTGGCACTTCAGCTTCAGCTGCTGGCAATCCTTGCGAGCATCTTTCCCGCAGTCATATTTCGCTCAAGACTCAACAGTGTATTGTAAATTCTGTGCTCATTTGAACGTCGATGATCTTGTCTCCTCCGTTCTGTATGTCCTGTACAAACATCACCCATGCTTCGACGATATAGTTGCAAGTGGCTAAGCTAGCTGCAGTCTCTGTGAACTCATAAATTTTAGGCGCAACGAATACCTCATAGCCTTGACGGGTAGAGTTGCTTGTGAACTTGATCAAGTGGGTACAAATGACGAGGTCGTGTTTCCACTTGAAGCGCTATTCTATTTTTTAGTTTTGGAGTGGAACAGGACAACAAATACGGAAGAAAGGTGCGTGTATGGGCCCATACTTGAGCTGATGGGTGAAGGGGAAAGCAAGTATCGTCGAGTTAGAAGGGTAATAATACTAGTACCGCTGTGTGAAGGATGGAAAATGGAGGATATTTCCATTATGTGAAACCTCTCATTCAGCGGTGTCAATTGTTCTCGAGCATGCAACAATCCCTGGCGGCAACAAACAGTTTCCTAGAGCGAGCAGAAGTTATAGTTTGAGATAACTTTTTGTATTTTATTAATGAGAAAATTTCCAAAATAAAACCTTGTGCAATTACGCAATTCAGAGGCGTTTTTAGTATGCTGTTGCAAGACGCTAACAGCTACTTTAGTGGTTCGTGATGCCTAGGTTGGTAAGATCACTGGACTAGTAGCTTTCCCCCCGCACCAAGGTGAATGGACTGCCGAGGGGCGGGGTAGTAAAGGTTGTTTGATTTTCAAGGGAAGCTTCAAACCAAGCTTCTTACATATCACACACTCTCGTCCTACATCCCACCAGCCCATCACTCGCCATGACTGAGCTCCGTGAGCGCAAGCCACCGCTAAAGGAAACAGAAACTCCATCGATTGACGGATGCGAAAATGAGAAGACTTTGTCTAAACGACGCCGAAATTTCCAACCCCGCTTGTTCGTGGCAATTGCCATAATCATTATCCTAGGCCTTCTCACCGGACCCTCAAAGACAGAGCGAGCTTCAAAGCCCCTTTTCGGAGTCTCAGCGCAATCTACGACAGACCCGCTGAAATTGACAGAAGAAGAATTGAAGGCATTCGACGGCACAGACACTGAGAAGCCGATATATCTAGGCATTAATGGCATCATATTTGATGTCTCGTCTTCGCCAGCATTCTACGGCCCCGGAGGTCACTACCACCACTTCGTTGGCAAAGATGCGACTCGAGCATGGGTAACAGAATGCTGGGACGAGCCAGAGCAGTTCACATGGCGTATGGATGACGTGGAGATCATGTTCATGCCGAAATGGCTGGATGAACAACTTGAGAAGGTGGGAAGCGGGAATCTGGGTGATGACGATCAAGATCTGCAAGGTATGCAGCAGGGGCAGATTGCGGAAATGGCGAAGAAGGTCACTGAGCGCTTTGGGAAGGTCACTAAAAAGGAAAAGGAGAAGAGGAGAAAGGAAGATGCGGAGGTTGCGAACGCGAAAGTGAAGGAGACGTTGGATCACTGGGTGGGGTTTTTTGAGGGCAACGCGAAGTATAAGCGGGTCGGCGAGGTCATCAGAGATGAGAGCCGACCTGCTCCGCCGAAGCCATGTGCGGAAGCTATGAAGAAGAGGCCATTGAGTTCGGGAAAGCTTGAATCTCTAGCGGCAAATATTGTTGGCGGGAAGGGTGCGGACAAACCCAAGGCGAAGGGTGAGATGCCTGACTTTGTTAAACAGAAGCTGAAGGAGAAGGAGAAGAAAAAAGAGAATGGAAAGGGGGATGTGCGTGATGAGCTTTAAACTCTCCTATGAACCCCGCTCTATCTTCAAGCAGCTTTCACTTGGCGTGAGACGTCAGAATAGCAAGTTCGGAATACACGCGTGTAAGAAATATAAATGACAACTTCTGACGCCACAAATCTCTATAATTTAATCATGTACCCCGTAGGAGAAAGTGCAGCGCTTAAATGGAGGTTTTATGACCGATCTCCTACTGTTCGCGAATACTACTGCTCAAGCATGCAGCATTCCGAGCTTGCGGAACGCTACCTTCGATCCGGAACTAAGGCCTGAGCTTCGATATGAAAGATAAATTTGAACCCGAGAAATAAAGCGCATTCCATCGATCGAGATCATCACCTACCGTGCGACCTTCATCCTCAAAGTATAGAACTAGTTTTAGTATATCAACCCCTCATCCCTCTTCCTATCAGATACAAAAAACAGGCAAACTTGATCGGGAAAATCCACGTGGGAAGTGTGCCAACACGGAGTAACAGACCGTACCCGGACTTGCCGCCCTCTCTGTTTGTCGACTTTCAAGACTCACTTGAATATTTCGGCTCGCCCGAGGAAGGAAATGAATGATTCAGAATGAAGTACCAACGAATGAAAGATAGACTCGGCAACAAATAAAACTTGACAGTAGAAACTCGCAATTTCTCCCTTTCCCATCATGGTCTCTTCTCTCCTTGACATATTTCGCAAATTTCCCACACTAAAAACCAAGATGAAAAGCAAGACGCTCATACGTCGAGAGAAGACTTGTGGTTTCTGCGATCGAGCCTTTGCTGTTTCTTTTCAGAAGAGATATTGAGGAAAGGAAACCCAGATTTATACACCTTCCTTCCTGATCAGCCCTCCAAGGATATTCACTCACTCCAGCGTCCAGAATTCACAGACGTGGTTTGGCTGAAGATATAAACCTCACCATCTCCTTACTCATCGCCTAAAATAATAAAGGGACGCAAACTGCCAGTTAATGTTCGGAGGAACGGCTCTTGTTTTGACCCTCACCTCTAGTTTCTATCATTTTTGGGGGATGGGAATGTAAATCAAGCACCTTCTTCACGAGAACGTTATATCCAAATTTCTCAATAAATGGAAGCACGGTGAATGGATGAATGAATGAATGAATGAATGAACGTCTCGACTATAGAAAATCCTCGACAGCAAACAATATCATCTTTTCAAACCCCACTTCCCCACCAATTCATTGTACCTTCACACCACGCCAAATTCACCTTGGGAAATCAAGAAGTTAAACATCCCCTCCCACAATCAAACAGGTATGAGTCCTCAAGCCTTGGGTTATTGAACCTGAGTGACAACCTCGAAGCTATACTAAATGCAGAAGTTTTATACCCCCATCTCCCTGTCACCCATCATAGCATCCATCAAACGATTCCAATAGTCAACACATGTTCCAACCCGGCTAAATGTGCTATAAATACTCTGTCTACTATTCTTCAAAAAACCAGACAAAGAAACAGCCGTAATCAATCCTCGTCTTATGGAGGAGTTTTGTGGCGCGGCGGTATCGTCTATCCCAGAGTATGAGGTATTGAAAGTGACAGGTAGTTGGAGGAGCTGTGAATGTACCAAAGGAAGGGATTGAGTGATCGATAGTCAGTGAATGAAGGGATCCTTTGACGCATGCAAATACCTGGCAGCAAATGCTTCCTTTTTCAACTTCCTAGCTCCAACACTTCCCCATACCTTCTCAGCAGCGCAAACGCCATTTAAGAAAAGCAAGAAAAAGAAATGTAGGCACCGAGTTCTAATTCAAGAACAGACCATACAAAGATGTAGGAACCTTGTTCTGTTTAGAAGTATGGGGAGAAAATTGAAGAGAAGAACATGGCTTTATACCCCCTCTTCCCCTACCCCACCCCTCTACTTCTCCTCTAAATCCCGCACATCATTCATCCCCTAAACAAACAAACCTCCTAGTCCTAAAAATTAAAACATATAAATGCCCCGTGCCCATTCTTCAGCAAAACCAAATCAGTATTGGAACCCATCAAACGCGACTTGACGGAGACGGGAGGGCGCCGCTCGCGGCAACGAATATTCACTCGTCACCGAGTAGTATTTGGCCGTGGCAGGTCAATTAGGAGAGAGGTGGGTGGATAATGGAGAGGAGTAAGTCGATAGATGAATAAATGAATGAATGAATGAATGAATGAATGAATATAAATCTACAGCAAACAATAACCCCCCGCGAAGCTTCTCGTTCTTCACGAGGGTAGTATCACCCAGAAATTCGTTGAAACACAGGAAAATCTGAATGAGTCATCTGAGACGTAACTGGAGACAAGAATGAGCCTTTCCTCCTCCTGATTGGTGTGTCTGCGAACGTGGGAAGAGGAGGGCAAGGGAAGTTTTATATCCAAATTTGTGCGCGGATTTTAGCATTCATTGAATACAACACCATTTGAATGATGCGTCCTGCGAAAACCTATAAAAGGTTTCTGCTTGCTCAATCATAATAGAAACAAGGAATCAAAAGAACGATTTGCTTCACGCGTACGTGTGCGTGCCAGAAGAGCCGCCGGCAGGAGCCTAGTCCCTCCTTCCCCTGATCTGTCTCTGAATAACAAACTCACCTAGCCTTTTAATCCTCCTCAGACACACTCATTTATTCATTCATCCCTCATAAATCAATGAATGAACGAAAACTTTGACAGCGACCATAACCCCTCTCCCCTTCTCAATCACTCTCCAAATCCCACCATCACGGCACAATACCCCAACTCAAGCCATCCCATCCAAAAAAGCACCAGTACTTAATCCCGCCAAGTAAGAGGAAACTCAGCCAATATACCATTCGCAACATCCAGCCACCGTATCATATGATATACAAGAAAATGTTATTGAAACATGACGGATTTTATACCCCCTTCCCCTGCCAAACCCCTCTTTCCTAAATGCCAACCACCATGTCCCCGCCCTCCTCTTATAGTATAAAACCTAACCCCAATTCTCGCAAAAACAACAACCATCTACACTCGCAGTATACCCCGCGGACCTCCACCCATTTAGACCAAATCTCACCCGCCCACACCCGCATTTTTCCAAAATCATTATCCCCAGAATCTTGAAACCCATCTCCACCTCCCCCTCTTCTCAGACCAATTCATCACTCATACCAAAGTCACAAAGGCAGAGAAAAAAGTGGAAAAAAAAACTTGTGAAAAACAAAGGTGGTATCTTCATCCCCTCCTATCTCAAACCTCCCTTCTATCAACAGCAATGCATCCTAAATACAAGCCCCCCCTCCTCAAACTCACGTCTAAAACCCACTCTTTATAAACTAAGTTCATCTTATATAAGTAAACTCATAAACTCACTAACTCGCTCGCTCAAAATCATGAAATTCGTTAACCCCTCTCCACTATCGCCTATCCTATCTACAATCCACCCCTTCTTCCAAAATCCTAACTCCTCCTATACCCCGGACTATCCATTCCCCCATTCCCACTCACCGGTCCAAACCCAGGACTCCCCCCATTATAAGGAGCCGGACTCGCAAGTCTAGCTGGCCCCTGTCTTTGACTCTGCCCTGTACCCGGTCTTGGGGGTCCGTTGCTGAAGTAATCGCCTTGTGGTGGACCTCTAGGACTAGGTCCTGAGGGGTCTGTCATATTCCTATATGGGGGTTGAGGACCAGGATTCGAAGTTGGGGCTGCGGATGCGGAGCGCATGTTTGGGTTGTAGGCTTGGTATCCGCCGGTTGTGGGTGTTTGAGGGGGTGCTGGTGAGGAGCGTCCATATTCTGAGGCTGGGGCTGGGGCTGGACTTGATCTTCCTCCTGCGTAGGGATCGAAAGGTGTTCTTTGGCGAGGATCTTGAGATGGTGCAGGAGATGATCTCCCGCCATTCGCAGCATAAGGATCAAACGGCGTCCGTCTTCCCATACTTGGCGCTGGTCCCGCAGGAGTGTTGGATCTTAAATCCCCTACTGCGCGCGGCATAGGTTGGCCAAATGTATTCGTGCTTGTCTGCGAAACGGGGGTGCCACGTCCATCTGTGTAGGACATTGGCGATTGGGTGTAGGCTCTATCGGCCATTGCTGAGGCCATGCGAGGTGGTCCACCAGGTGGACCGCGGAATGGTGCGACGTTTGTGTTGCCTGTCATTGAGCGTAGAGGCCCTGATGGGTAGCCATTGCCATCAACTGATGGTAGTGATGGTGCTGGGGAAGCAGCGCGGCCGTAGCCCATATCGGAAGCATTGCCCAGGAGAGGAGCATTCGATGTGGTAGAGGAACCGGTGACGGTGCGGTTGGGGAATGGGCGTTTTTGATCTAGTTGATCTAGTTCGAGAGCTGGCATCGGAGGTTGGCCGTTTGGTGTTCCGGGTCGAGAAGAATAGAGTGGCAATGTGGTCATAGTGTCGTTGCGGTTGAGCATCGGCATTTGAGGTAGCTTGTCTTGCGACTTATTGTCGAAAAGGACTGGGAGAGTAGCTTGGCGGCCCACGGTCGGTTTCTCTCCTTTCTTGACCGCCTTGGCGTCTGCTCTTAACCGTCGTTCCTCCTCCTTAGCGATTGCCTTGTTGACCTTGACGGATACAATTCTTGACAATCGCTTGTCGACCTTGCGCTCGCAGTACCGTCCCAAGCTACCATCCGCATTTGGAATGTAATGCCACAGGAAGAAGAGCCAGAAGAGAAGAGCAAGAAAAAGTGACAGAGCTCCGAAAATCCAAATGACCAAAGTAAAAACCATGCCGGAAAGAACGACGGCTTGTTGATTGGAGTCTTTCGCAAGGAGGCTAATGTTCTTGAAGAACGTGCTGAGGAATGAACCGACATCGCTGGCGTGATCTGGATTGAGTTTCAAAGTGTAGACGGAGTACAAGGTCAAAGCATTGAGGACTTGTCGTGGTCCTTGACAGAAGATGATTCGAATCCAAGCTGATGGTGTTAGTATTGTCTTCGCGAAGACGGAGCAAACTGACCTTGGAAGGAGAAATATGTAAACAGCGCAACATATTCCGCTCCCTTCTTCGACTTTGTCAACTCCGCAAAGACCAAAAACCGTCTGTATCCTCTTCCCTTTCCAAGCCTGATGCATTGCAACCTGACTGCCAACGAATCCAAGAAACTCTCAGCCACAGCCCCCCTCTTCATGACACGCGCCGCTCGCAAATGTTCATACCCAAGATTAACCCACGACGCTATGATACAAGACGCAAAGATCCATTTCGAGGTTTTAAACGGAACGAAAGGCTGTATTTCCCCAGACCATCGGTCGAAGTAGAGGAGATTGACTGCTGTGAATGTGTCGACGGCGTAGACGGCTACCGAGACGAACAGCGAGAGCCACAGATATCCGTATGCGATGTATGCGAAGCAGGACGTCGTTTTGAAATCATTTAAACTCTGCTCCAATTAGCATTCCTCCGTCGCAATTGCATCGCGAGACCTACAATGAAATCCCATTTCTGCTCTGGTCGCAGATCCGCCACCTTGACTCTTCGTTTGCAGCCCATTGTAGAAAGAAACCTGGTATTAAAATGGATATGTCTGGTCCGGCCAGCGCGATAGAAGCACCTGGCTTAAGGAACGTGGCAAGGAAGCGGTATCCTCTGTGGAATGCGGCTGTGTATGCCGCGGTATGGTGGTGATTGTTGATTGATGCGAGTCAATCAATCGTGTTCCATGAGCACGAGTCGATGGCCGCCTGCGGTGTATCGACTGTGCGGATTTGTGTTGGAGTTGTTATCCAGGTCGAAGGAGTGAGGCCGTGGATTGTGGGTGTGGGGAAGGAGGGACCAGGAAGGAGGAGGACGAAGGATTCGGGGTCGAGGTGGTCGCTCGAGCACCAGAATAGCAATCGCTTGCTATTGTTGGCTCACGTATGCATTCTTCCGCCTATGGTCATCAATGCCGACCGAGTGAATTATTAGGAGAGATGGATGTGAATGGGTATCTGGGTATCTGGATATCTGGGTATATCGAGGAAGTACAGCATTCGAGAACAAAAGAGTGTCGAGTATCGTGGTCGCAGCAATAGTCTGGTTAGTCTGGTTCCGAGAGCCGGCCTTGGTTTGCGGCGCAGGATTCAGGGAGAGCAGAGTGAGAGTGAGAGTGAAAGTGAGATTGAAGAGAGAGTTGCTTTTCTTCGGGCGGTTTGATCGCTGAGGCTGTTGTGTCGCAGGATGGCCGATCGGGAGTAGGGGCGCGATAGGAACGGGACGTTAAGCACAACGGCTGCGTGAGATCAATGCGCCGGTCGGATATCGAATGATCAGAGAGAGTGAGAGAGTGAGAGGAAAGAGAGAGAAGGTGTATCAACAGAGAGAAGAGAGCGACAATGTTTGATGCAAGTGAAGGAAGCAAAGGTTGTTTAATCTGATATTCGTGGGTTGCGAGTCTCACACTGAGTGAATGTGAATGTGAATGGGTGTGCACCAGTGAGAGTGAGATTGCGACGACGACGACTTGCCATCCATTCCTGTCCTGTGCCCCTCTGGTCACCGTACAAGCTTTCCCCCTTCTCTTCTCGCTGCCACGGATAAAGTGTCATTTTACCCCGATCTTCATAAATATTGGCCATTCTGCATTCTCATTGGTCTATTCGCCGTTTAATTATCGATAAAACGACTCCACGTGCGGGTTCCTGCATTCGCGTTCCTCACTCCTCACCGTTCCTGGTTCTTCATGCCCGTTTCAGACATCGACCCCTGGAACACCGGCGCCTCCGTTTCCCGACCGCAGTATCCACTCAAAGGGTTATCAGATGTATTAATGCACCATCATTGGTACAATGTGTGCAAACACACTTTATGCAGCCAATCACCATTATTCGAGGAGAGAAGATGAAACTGCGTGCTGTGGGCAAAATATGATGTCAGGTGCATGGCATCTGATTTCTTTTCCGGATGCCAAGCTGCTTCAGCTGAAGAACACAGTTCGTGATCGTCGCTGGGAAGGAAATGCAAAGCTTGTCGGTGCAAGGCTTCAGGGGAGAAAAACCGGGAGAGTGGCCTCATCAACGACTACGGCCCACGTGTCGGGAGACCGCGGTCACGAGTTGCGTTTCCAACCTTCGTTTCCTTCCTTTTGGGAGGATTGTTTCGACTTCAAACCGTTTCACGGCACAATAGGGCTGAGTTTGAGTGTGCGCCATCGAGTTGGGTGCTACGTTGCGCTTTCAGTTCTACATCCATTCATGATTTCTTCACTGCATCTGCACCTACAGTAGTCAGGCTATTGCAATTGGTGTAGGATTGTATCTCTACTTTAAATGCTACCTGCTTGGGCTCTTATATCGGGTTATTTTCATTGTTTTTTTAACCTCCCGCAATCATTGAGAGCAAATTCCTGTCTATGGTTATTATCGTTCTCAGTTTCGCTTTTGCTGTTTATTGTCTTGTTTCATTTTATCAAGTCCTGCTAACAAATTTTCAACAGCGTGCTGTATTGCCAGAATCGCGCACGTTCAAGCACCAGAAAATCGGGAGAGCTGCTGCTTTTCCAGTCCCATCATACATCTCTGTTACCCCTTGATCTGTCTTCTCTGGCTTTGGCTCCGACTTCAATGTTCACTGTTATGATCTGCTTTGTAGGAGATGGGCCGAAGCGGCAGTATCTACTCCCCCCAGGAGCATCCCATTACGAACCTCAGCAGCAGTCTAGTGCCGACTCTTATGGAAGTAGCCCTCCCTCGCAATCCACGCCCTCTGCAGCAGCAACCAGTTACTCCCCATACTCCCCTCAAAATCGATTTAATGTATTTGTTTCGAACTCGTATGGAAGTAGTTCTTCCGCACAGTCACTAGGACCTCTTAGGGAAGTTAACTCTTCAAAGCAACTCTAAAGTTATCTTGTAAGGCAAGAAGAAGCAACCCATTTCCCCCCATTTTTTACATTTGACTTTCATCGAGCGAACACCAAGTAACTCAATATCTATCATTTCATCGAAGCCTCAGCCTCCAAAGGTGGCATATCACAGCGGAGCTCGACCTGTTGAGCATCGTGACGTCAACGATGGAACCCAATTCGAAGAAGTGTCGATACCGGGGGTGAGCTATGGAGGATTCTCTTGGAACTCACTCGTCTGCGATCTCACGACTAGAAAACGGTGTGACAAAGAGATTATTCTATGGAAAGTGGGGAGATGGACCAGCTTGTCTCTTTATCTTTGAGATCCGTTCCAAGAACATCGCTTTCGCGCCGCAGTGGAAAAAATGGCCCCACCGGCTATTTCAAGAGCCAAGCTGAGGATTAAGGCACCCGCTTTCAAAGAAAAGATACCAAATACCTCCGCAATCGGTAACAGCATGCACTTAATAAAGTGCACCGAGCCCACCAATATGTACATCGAGCGCCGATGGCTGCTCTGACGATCATTCCTTGGCATGTCGAAGTCTCTCGCTTCTGTCAGTTTGTTGTGGCATTTAATCAAAATCTCTTGGGCGCCGATGAATTGACCCGGCCCGGTCCTGATTGTTTACTGTGCGGCGTGAGGAGGCTGAGTAAGTCCCTCACATGGCTTACAAAGCTACTGCAGCGTGCGAAGCCACAGAACTCAACATCTACTGTAAATAGAACACTTGCGGTATTGAAGTTCCGCCGCACTCCGGTCTTGGCTGCATCGTTATGGAAGGGAAATATACGAAGTCAACTCCTTTAGCCGTCACAAAATATTTGAAGGGTTGATTGGGTCCGAGATTCACGATGGTAGCTTGACTTTTCTACCATGTGCGCCAAACTGTTAGTATTCCATTTCGGACAGGTAAGATTACGATACGATTTTGTTTTTTACGGACTGCTCTCTAATACAACAATGCTCTCATTCAACGCCTCATTAAGCACTCTGCTCGCAGTTGTAAGATCTGGTGGATCTGGCCAGCCCCACCACCCACCCTCTCTATTGTACGGTACCGATCGCTCATGTAACCCCGCCTCTTTTCGCAAGGTATCGATCCCAATGCGATCAGCTACTGTATATTGTATTGTCGCTTAGCTCTGCCCCCCATTAAATCAAGGCTGCACCACCAGCCTGCAGCAAAAATGTCTGCTGTCGCCGACTCTTTTCACTTATACAACTGTCACTCCAATAACTTAGATTTTGCATCCAATTCTTTGGATTTTTGTCCTTTTGAGTAATCGCGAAAATACCTCCTATTACAGGACAACATGGGCCGCGGACACGATACGGTTACTTTCCCCACGGGCCCGCTTGCCCCCAGCTACTTCACAGACAATCGCAGCCACGTGCTCCTAGCCACTGGAACCTCCTTTATCGTTCTCGAACTAACTGCCTTCGGTCTCAGAGTATTTGTGCGCTGGCTGAAGCGCGTACCTTTTGGATGGGACGACGCATTAATGATCCCGGCACTGATCATGAATTTGGGTCTTTGCATTACGGCACTCGGTAGGTATTCTAGACCTCTCATCTCCCATTTCCATTCGTAAAGATTTTAATCCTGTCCTCTGTGTGTATAGTTAGCATACCCTACGCAGGCGTAGGCCGCCACACTCTCGCCGTCGTCATCGAAGACGTCCACAAAGTCAAAGCCCTAGGCATAGACTCCCTACTCGTCGCTCCAATCCTCTACACCCTCGCCATATTCCTCTCCAAATCCGCCATCCTGAACCTCTTCCTCCACATCTTCACCATGGGCGTCGCCCGGAAATTAACATACGCCGTCTACCTTACCGTGATCCTCCAAACCATCGCCTTCATCTTCGCAGCCATCTTCCAATGTAGTCCCATATCCCTACTCTGGACAACCACCACAAGGGGTAATTGTATAAACACGCAGGCACTGTTCATGTACTCCTCCATCCCAAATATCATCACGGATTTGGTTATGCTCGTATTGCCACTTCCCACCATTTGGAACTTGAAAGCAGCAACGCATGTCAAAGTCGGCGTTACACTAACATTACTCACCGCTTCCGTGTGCGTCCCCACACTCTCCTTCCTCCCCCTTTCCTCATTCGAGAATCGCAATTTTAACATTCAAGACAGCGGAATGATAACGTCAATCCTCCGCACAACCGCTTTCATCCGCACAGACATCTTCAGTGATCCCGCCTGGTACGCATGCGATCTCTTCGCCTACGCGATCGCAGAGCCAGGCACGTATTTCATGGCTGCTTGCTTCCCTACCTATCGACCTCTTGGGGCCTACCTGAAAAGAAAAGGCTTCTTCTCGATGAGTAGTTCGAGATATTATTTTTCGTCTAGGAGGAGGCTGGGAAGTAGTGCTGGGGAGCAGGATGTGGGTACTGCTAAGAGTGAGACACCTTCTGCGGAGATTAAAAAGGGGAAGACTCCTAGGGGCTTTGATTCGATTGCTTTGTCTGCTATTGAGAGGGATGAGGAGGATGATAGGATAGGTAGGGTGTGAAAACATACGTGCAGGGCTGTTTCCTGCTGCTATTTTAGCAATTGATTGGACTTAAAGTCCTATAAATGTACCCTCAATCGTCCCTTCGCAACGTGGTCGACGCAACGTTAGAGTCCTTTATGTGTGCTCAAGAGAGCAGTGAATGTGGGTCACATGACTCTCTCCCCTTTCCTGTCTATTTAAGCCCTCCCCCCCCAACCTTCTGTATCCTAGATCTTTAAACAGTCAATACCACACATATGATTTCCTTAATATTACTCAAATGCAACATTTCTTTTCGGTATGAATTCTACTCTACCGTCGTGGTTTCGTGGAGATCAATGCATTGATTGGAGTCGCTTAGCTTCTCCTGACAAGGACGTGCCCCTGTTGATCCTCAAATTTCGTGCCAAGTTTCCAACAATTCCGTCATAATAAGTACTTTTCCTAAAGTTGCGATCCACTCCCGTCAAAATGCTTTTTTTGAAACCATATCTGTAGACATTACACTTGAAATTTTCAAAACTAGTTTAGTCAGTCACCAGTCATCCAACTCCTCACATTCACAAACTTAGCTACAGTCAGCTTGGAACACCTCAAGCTCAATAACCACTCATTCAAAGCCACAACATCAATCCCTCCCTTCTCAGCACCCACACCCTTGGCACCATGTCCGCACTAGGCCCCATCAACCCCTCCTCAGTCCAGAACGAAGACCAAAAACAAGCAGCATGGATAGTCCGCAAACTCGCCGGCGTAAGCTCACCCGTTCCTCTCTCTGCACTAAAGACTAACCGCCCATCCCACAGTCAATAACCGGCCGCATCGCCATCTCCACCTACGAGTCTCTCCGCGCAACCGGCACATCAGTAATCTGCCTCTCCCCCTGGGGCGATTCCTCCCCTCTCCTTCTCCCCTGCATCCGCTTCCGGGATCTAGCCGTACACACAGTCGTAGCCTGTACAGGCGGCACCGCCGCCGTCGCTGCTCCAGCCATGGGTCCTATTTCGGACATCCTGACATCCTCCATCGATTCTTCCATTCTCGTAGAACTAGGTTCTCACGCCGCATTCTCAGCGGTAACCTGGGCAGGCGATGAGCTGTTAATCGACAAACCTTTAAACAAGATCATTCCTGTTCATGAAGCTAATCTGGCAACAACGGGTATCAAGACGCTGACCATTACGCTGAAATATAAACATACAGTCACCGATGCCCAGCTAGGCTTTTTCCGGAGCGCGAGCCATGCAGATCCGAGTCTTTTCGCGTCGGTAGGGGATTATCTGGCTGTGGAAAAGGGATGGTTTAGTCCTTACCTCTTCGCGAGCGCCAGACGACCCATTATACCTAGGACTATGAAACCGGATTTCGTGTTCTGTCATGGGCCGTTTTTGGAGGGGGATTATAGGGTGGGGGAGACGCTTGTTAGGGAGAGCGCGAAGGTTTTACATCTTTGTGAAATTCCGGAGGAAAAAGGTGGAAGTTTAGAGGCGAAGGAGAAATCGAGTTTCAGGGAGAAATTTAGGGGGGCGAATGATAAACTGACTACACTGCTGAATCACCGTACGAAATCTCACCCCGCTTCTTCCACGGAACCAGAACCAGAACCCAGGGAACAATCACCGCCACCAACTCTCCAACCTCTCTCCTCACTTCCTCCTCCCCGCCGTCTCGCTATCCTTATACTGGGACTAAAACCCCACCGTCTCGGGCTCTGGACATCATCTGCTCGGCCAGGCGAAAGTGTGTTACAATACGAACTCCTAAACGGCTGTCCTACCATCATTCTCCCAGCTCTTCCCGGATCACCGCTCATCTCTTGGAATACGCTCACTCTTAAACAGTTACAAGCGAAAGGAAAGGGAGGGTATAATGGCGTGCTTAAGATAATGTTTGAGTATGTGAGTCTTTGCGTAGACTGGGAAAGGGTTATCGTTGGTCAATCGTAAGTGTATCTTCCAATTACACACCTCCGAGATCCAGAGCGAGCTCCTGAACGTCGGTGTACTAACTCAAAGTAGAGACGAGGAGCGCAAGAAAGCGGTTTGTGATGCTTTGGAATTGGTTGTTGCTGCTGCGGCGGTGAGTGGAGAGAGTAAACAGGTGAAGAAAGAAGTAGACGCTGAGAGGGCTGGAATTGTGGTTTTTAGGATTCCGTGAGGGGAATGTACAGTACGAGTTTTGTATGCATGAATGAGAATTCTGCTGCACTTGGCTTGTGTAAGATCATTTCAAATATGCGAGGTCGCAGCACGCTCTCTTTTGGAATTGGGAGAAGTTATGTGCATCGACGAGAGGGAAAATGCTCTGTTTCGGATTATTACCTTCCCACCAACTCCGAATTCAACTTCCGCCGCCGCTTGAGACTTTGCTGTCAGAATCACCTCTGCTGTCAATCCCTACCTTGTGTCATGACCTTCAAATTCCTTCCCTGAACTTCCCAAGATCAGGATGTAGCTAGTCTACGCTACCATAATTTGAAACACATTCTTAGCAAGACTTCTACCTCACACCCATAAGTCCACAATGAGGCATGGACGCTTCCATACCCGCAGTAAAGAGATCTTCGGGGGATATTTATTACCGAGGAATTTTGCAAGCTTTTAGAAATTCTAGAGTAGACCTGCCCATCCTTTTCCAGAAAAATGCATCATTCAATTTCCGAATCGAGTATCCTTGAACGAGATATAAAGTCTAAACTTCCATATCGCTCAGTTGCCAACCTTTTGGGTTTGATCTTCCGCTTGATGATGACATGGTATGCTCCAGTCTTGGGAAATGATTCGATATAAATGAACAATTGACCGGAGAATCTTGAGCCAAGGTTCCGTTCTTTAGAGTCTTTATTTGTGAGATCGGGGCGAGTCCTTCTGTTAAGACTCTAGTTGCTGTCAAATCACTCAGTCAGTCATTTTGTTGCAGATATTAGATGGGATCTCTCAGCAATGTAGGTCTATACAGAATTCAGACATCTCAATTCCAAAAATGGAACGTCGTACAGAGCAAGAATTATCCAGCTTCCCAGCGGTAAAAAAATACGTCCCCTCAATTCCTTATATTTAACCATTGCTCCATCGTAAAACTTTAATACCCAGCGATCATCCCCTACCATATCAAAACATCTTGCACCGTCTGAATATGGCAACAAAATCCCTGTCATTAAACACCGCAAGTCGTATGTCACCTGGAACGATACTGACATGATGGTTATCAATAGCTATCTTACCAGCCTGCTCCAGCACTTCCGTCATCACGTATACCATATATTGTCTAACACAAGCCATGAAGTCGCCGTCGTCTAGCAACTTATGCTCTCCGCAGTGCTGCACGAGAAAATCTCTTATTCGGCGTTCTGCTTCAGCCACATTGAATCCAGGAATGGTTTTCTCTTTCACCACAGTCAGATAGGGGTAGCTGTAGCGATCCAAAGTGTTCTCCACACTATGCTTCGGAAGCAAAGCCGTTGCAAATCCCTGAATCGAAGTTGCAGAAGGAAGATGCTCCACAAAACGGGTGAGGCAAACTAGAGCCAAGTCGTTCAGAAGCGCCAGAATAGCTTCCCTCAAGGGTTCTGCGAAGGTTCTAACCGAGGTATTGTCACGGAGTTCCGCGTACTCCCTCAAAGCATCCCAGTCCGAAGCCTCAAGCAGACGCTCACTCGAATCGAATGGCCCAATGCACTCGGACTCTGGGGCTGCCTGGTTGACCCCAAATAGATCAGACCAATCTCTCAATCCCTCAAACTGTACGCCTCTATTCAAGGCATCGAGAAACAATTCTTCTTCGGTCTGGAGCTTGCGAAGTGGATGCGAAATACCACGGAAACTAGTCCGCATGAAGTATGTGCTCTCAGTGAAGAACAAAAATGACCTCGCGGCAACATGCTCGTCATCGAATCCAAACCGACCAAACAAGTACTCCGCACGAGGAATATGAAGCCAAGCACTAGCATCCCCCTGTCCCCTCTCCTTAGACTCCTGTTCCTTCCACTCTAGAACCTGCTCCTCGGCAATCTCGCGATCCGCCAGTCCAACTGAAGGGGGAGTAAAATCATCATCCGACTCGTGGATGCCAAGTTCCTTCTTCCCGCGCTCGTCATACCAGCCCCAGTCATACCTATTGATGACCAGCACACCTTCAGCGGCCGTTTCCACACCATTTACTGAGCTCCCACTCCACGATTCATATGGTGAGCCAGAGACGCGGAGGACCTTGGTGGCTTCTTCCTCGGGATTGACGGAGGAGTGACATACGAACCAGGCGCGTACGATCTGAGCTTCATCGATAAGCTGATATGTGATCCAAGAGCCCGTCAGAGCGGGAACACAGTGCTCGAGTTTGTGAATTTTGACTGTCCCGGAACGCTCAGGGGTTGGCGGTGGGAAGCTTTGGACTGGGCTGGTTGCGCCGTAATAGATGTTGTGGAGCTCTCCGTAACACAGGTATCCTGATTTTATTGTGAACCAGGAGTATTTTTGAGGCTGCTCCGTTGGACGTAATGGTAAGGTCAGGCTGCTTTGCTCTTCCATGGTGAATACTAGCTGGGCGTGGAGTAGGCGACAAACAAGGGGTAACAATTTCGAGTAATTGTATTTTAATGGATTGAAGGATGTGACTTTGATGCTGTGGGGAGAAGCAGTAATTCTCTATCGCTCCACCAAAAATCAAGGTGAAAATTTAATCGCTTTGACACTTTTGACAAGTGTGATGACTTTTTTAGTAACCTACTCAATCTCAAATGCAACCGTCCTTATATCGCTACTGGAGTAGCGTCTATTCCTCCGATCTTACAAGAAAAGCTTGTGTAACTGCACATGACTCACTAAACAATCCGTACTAGGCTCAGGCGTCCATCCCCCCTTAATGAATTAAGCGAGCGCCATCTTGGCGGGGTAGTGGCAAAGTGCCTCGCCATAGGCGTTTAGATCAGGCATCTGTCTAATGCCAAGCACTGTGGCTGCGGATACTCGCGCTGCTGCTCTGAAATTCGTAGGCTGCCGGCGGCCTGCCTAAATCTTAATCTCACAACCATTGTAAAAAATCTTGAGGTTGTTCATGAAGAGCGTTTAACTGAATGGTTTTGGAGGCCTCCAAGAGCATGGAAAATCCCGTAAGATTTCAATTCAGTACGTTTCCTTGTGACTTTGCAGTTCAGGAACTATGATTGATCAAGATTCGACAGCTATCAATTCATGAACCATGGGCGGGTATGAGAATGAGGCTCCCGATGGAGTGTGCCCCTTGAGTCTGCAGCAAATTAAGCTAGCACCCACGTTGAAAGGGCCATGGATGATTGCTATGGCCAAGGTGAACAGTTTTGGCAAGTTGTTCCAAACTTCATGGCTGTTTAAACTCGCGAAATGGACATGAGCAGTCACACGAAGGTGTCTTTTTGCTGCTGTTCTTGAGGCAATTTTGATGAGTCTTTCGTGCAGAGAGGTTAGTCATTCATATAACAAGCAGAACAAATCTTCTCAGAACTCAAGCTTCATAGTAGCATTCTGCAAACAAAGCTGACTAAAAGCTTTGAAGGAATAGCAGGTCATGGACCGAGTGATTTATGCCGCTGGCCATTAACATGTGGCGTGACAGTACCCCCACATGATTAGACCACGACAGCTCAAGTGTCATGGAGAGTGGGTCTCCTTTTACGCCGAGTTCCTGCAAGCGCTCCCCATTTTGATGGAGGATACTCCCCTCGGGATCGCCAGCATCCTTTCAGCCGGTTCACATGGCCACCCCACTCAATCAATCTAGGCTGGCAGCGAGTGCTGTGTTTAAGCAAAGTTACCTTCTTCGTATTGAAAATGCCAATTGGGCGACAGACAATGCAGCGAATTCCCGAAACGCAGGGGTTTAGTAACCTCCATGTTGGGTGTTAGTAATCCCACTGCGTTTCATGGGATCCGCATCTTGGCATTGCATATCATACATATGTACTCGCAAATCCCTCAATATCTAGTAGTGCATTGCGCACTGTGATTTAATTTCTTCTTGAGAGCGATAAAATGGAGACAGTCAATCGTCCCGATGAATGGAAAATCGAACAGGGCCTTTCGGGGGCCAAATTACCCTTCTTAGACCAAACAGGTCACGAGACCGTTGCCATACAACCGCAAGTCTGGAAAGAGGGCCCAAAAGATCAGGAGGCTATCGATGCCTTGGGGGACCTCGACCAGTTGTTTACTCGAGAGCGTGAAGGTTGGAAAGGGTAAGGTCTCAATTCTCTAACCTCCCACCATCAACAAAACTAACAACTTTTCAGCTATGTCGAATGGGAGAAATATCCCGACAAAAAAGCGAAAGCGCACAAAATACTCACTTCGCAATCCTTTCCGCCAAATCCAGAATTTCAGCTGGGTCCCATCCCGGATACGAATCCCGTCCTTCCCGGTACTCACTGGAAAATGTGGCACCATGCCCTCGGCGGCGAACTACGATCGGTCCCGGAAGATTCCTGGGCGACAGTTCTCCGAGAAAAACACCCTGATATGCTTCACCTGCTCCAATTCCCATACAACGGTGAACCACCAAAGCGTCTTGTCACTTCAAAAGCGGTAACTCCAAATCCACTTCACTTCGTGCGAAATCACGGCGGTATCCCACTCATCGACAAGGAAAAGTTCAGCATGACTTTAGACGGTCTTGTAGCCAACCCCAAGACGTACACTCTGGACGATCTCATGGACGAGTCCCGATTTCCTCGCATGGAGAAATTAGTCACGATGCAATGTTCGGGGACTCGTCGCATCGAGCAGATAACGCTGTACGCCGGCCAAGGGGATGAAGTCCCACAAGCTCCATGGGCCGAAGGCGCCATAGGAACAGCCAAATACGTAGGCATCAGTTTGAAGAAACTTATCAAAGACTGTGGGGGCCTGATCAACGGCGCCAAACACCTTGAGTTCTATGGAGCGGAAACTTATATCAAGGGCAACGAGGCGATGAACTATCTCGTTAGTGTTCCGTGGTCTAAAGTTAAAGCCAATGAAGTGATAGTTGCGTGGGAAATGAATGGAGAGCCACTTCCTAGGATCCATGGTTACCCACTAAGAACTGTTGTTCTGGGATACATTGGAGCTCGAAGCGTCAAATGGCTCTACCGAATCAAAGCGATCGAGGGACCATCACTTGCTCCAGTTCAGAGTAAGGAGTACTTGTACTTCAATCAGCAAGTTGGGAAGCATAACCAGCGACCCACGGATGGTATTCAGATCCAGGAAATGCCTGTGAGTTCTGCGATTATGTCTCCTTGGAACAAACAAGTGGTCATTCACAACGGCTCAATCCGTTGTAAAGGCTGGGCTTACTCAGGCGGCGGGAGATGGCCTGAGCGAGTCGAGTTATCTGCGGATGGAGGTTTCAGCTGGTATGCTGTGCCAAATGAAAACTTGTCAAAGAAGCATAAATGGACGTGGCGGACGTGGGAGTACGATCTTCCGTGCGACGTTGAAGGCTGGGTTGAAATCGTTTGTCGGTGCTGGGATAACTCACTCAACACGCAGCCATTAACAGTGAGAGCAGCTTGGTAAGTCGCTTCTTTAACATCTCAATTTTTCCATGTTAATTATCCAACCAGGAACTGGGGCCTCCACGTAACAAGCTCGGCGCATAGAATCAGCGTCTACAGCATGAACAAGAGTCGAGCTTTGACGAGACAGCGTTTGGACAAGTTCGAGCAACTCGGTGCGGCTTCGCCGTTGGCGCCACTCACTTGGCCAGAGGAGTTTTCTACACAAAGCTGGGAAGAGTATAATAAGTTTTGGAAAGAACATGATCCCAGGGATGTCGATGACTAACGAGGAGAAGAGCTTAGTCTGTCGCAGTCTTTTTTTGATGCTCCTAGTTATTGCTTAGCTCGTTGAATGATCGAATATAATTGGAACGTTCTTTTTACAGACTCCAATCAATCGAGGAGCTTCTAAATTTAACCATTTTGTTCATTGTACCCCTTTGTTGTGGTACCGATGATTTGGCCCCCAATCTCATTCGGCGGGGCGGGGTAATTTGCAACCCCGCCTCCTTTTTTTTCACCGCTGCCTAGAATGAGAAATATACTCGCACTCCAATTTCTGCGAACACACAATATCGCTGTTTGATACATCGCCCTCATACTCATTAGTACAACATGACAGTATATCCAGATTCAGGTTCAGGCTCTCTTCGCGCGCTGGGCGATCAATGCTGATATTGCCGTACAGAATGTTCTGCCAGCGATTTGGTCGATCCCAAGGCTGGAGCCTCGAAAGCAGATGCTACTTTCACGAAATTTCCCCGTCTACCACTTGAAATCAGACGCCTGATATGGGAATACGCTGCTCCAAACCCGCGGCATGTCGATGGGGGTGTTACATTTGTCACGAATTTCGAACTAGCTCGCCCCAGAGTCATTATCCCTCCGTGGTGGACGTTCCGCGACAAACACGCCGGTATTCTCGATAGTGGTTCGAGCGGCGATGGATACGCGAGCGTGATTATGCAGGGCTGGGGCGGTGTTTTTGGCCTCTTGCATGCCACCCACGAGTCCAGAAATATAACGATGGAGACTTTCAGGCTTGACTGTCCCTCCACTTTGCCCGAAGACCATGTTCCGTGGTGGGATGAGGAAGATATTTTGTATATACCTCGTAACAAATCTGCTACTGCTGGATTCGAAGAGGATATACTACAGTGGTTGTCAGGAGTACGAGATAAGCCATTCCATCATTTTGCCTCAGTGAAGCATCTCGCCTTGAACTTCAGCTTCGAGGTCGCCACCTCGCTGGCAGCTTATGGTGGCTATGGACCTGTACATCTCGCCAATTTTGCAGATCTGACTGCATTTCGCTATCGCTGGTTACAAAACTTCCCATCGCTCGTAAGCCTGAGCCTCTTGTTTGACCCAGTCTCCGTTGGGTATCTCGATGAAGGCAGCATTGAACTTTATGAGCCACTGGATGTTGTTGTCCAGCAATTTAATCGGACACCTAGTGAGTTGGAGAGGGTGGTTTCCGGGAGATTTGAGCAGATGGCAGAATTGTTCGGACATAGACTCGACCTGCCGAAAGTCGAGTGCTTTGTCATGTGCTGGAGGAAACCAAAAGCGGGGCAATTGAGATGGGAGGACTATTTGGAGAGATCACCTTCGCCTTTACATGCTCAGTTTGTATGAGCTAATATATACCCGAAACTTTTCAAGGAGGCTGGTATATTCTGTGAACATTAATTAATTTCTTGGGAACATTTCTATCAAACATACATGGAAGCTTTACATTGTAATTGGTGATGAGACAACAAAATTGATTAATTGAAGGATCAGAACAAATGTTATAGTTCCGGGGGGATAACGTCAAAGCCGAAGCAGCGGAGTATTGGTCGCCACAGCCTTGTGCGGCGAGAATGAATCGCAATTCTTTTTTGAGAGAGGTCTAGAGATAGGAAATTTAACTGTCATTTGTTGTTCTCTTAGTTCGTCGAAGCCTTCTACCCAGAAGCGGAACTAGATACGCGTAGGGTGATTTATCTCATCCTACGACGGGGAGTACAACGACGAGGAGTGCGATGTACTGTGACCCGAGATGGCAGATCTGCAGCAGTTAACTTCCCAGGAATCCTAGGTCTCGTTATCCCCCATCTCGAGAGCTGGCTCGGACTAGGCTCCCATTTGTTGAACTCCATCTCTTCTCTTACACTGTCGTCTATGCAAGAGTTTACATTCCACTTGACGAGATTCTGCAATATGACTTGCATTCTTGCCATTGCATCAGCCCATAGTGGGCCGTGGCCTTGTCGGCCGTCACCTCCCAAGGTGATGGATTGCCTGATCTTACGACATGGCCGGCAAACGCAACAGTATGTACTGATGAAGGCATGTGTCATCTCGTGAAAGAGTACGCAAATGAAATACTCTTCGTAGCTCTGATGGACTAAAGTAAGGTATTTTTTCAACTCTAGTGTCTTTTCCTCGTGTATATTTATGAAAATATGATTTTCCGTTGGGTCATAAGCCCCCACCACGTTGAGCTCCTCCACAAGTTCGTCATCCTCAAAGTCAATGCCGTTTATTTCCTTTCGCAGATTACCGAAAAAGAACATTTTATCGAATATGTCGAACCAATTCATCACCATGTTCTTTCGTTGAGCCGCATTGGTTTTCGTTGCTATAGGATTCTTGACAATGGCGACCTCATCTTTTGTAAGGGACGAAAGGATATTATTTCTAGTACAATGTGAGTAGAGTATGTTGCCAACATCTAATGGGTAATAAGAATGTCTTGTTAACGCACCCTGAAATTTGTAATCCCTCTCGATCTGGCGATAAATATTGTTGGGATGGATTGTTTCTTGATTTGTGGAAAACGATTTAGAGAACATTTCGATTCGGGTCGATCTTGTAAAGTATATGGAAGTGTTTAAAGGTTAGAAATATCTTAAAACCTCCCGGGAGTGAAGAAGTTTATTAATACTGAGCTTGCAGCAATTGTTCCTGGTTATAATTTGATTGCCTAGAAGTTTGTCTGGCTCTTGTCTGGTTATTTCCAACAAAGAAGCAAACCTCCTTCAAAGGAAGTAGTGATATTGTCCTTCAGCTGAAAATGATTGTCTTGTTTTCACAAAGAAATATATTTCACATTCAAGGGGAAAGAAAGACAATCCAATATTATTGGTGCTGGATACTGCCAAAAGTAGGTGTTCTCGCGTTCGCTTATGAAACTACTTCGCTTGACGACCAATCAGATTAAGGGCTCTAATTGAAAGAAGAACCACTAAAAAATTTACAAAAAAATGTTTGAAATCTGTCCCTCAGGCGCGAGTCGAACCTGTACAGCTGTTAGCAGCTGACTGAGAGAACATTTTGATGGCGTAAACACTTACGCGCGACATTCCGGTGAGACTGATCAATTACAGCCGGACGCCATAAACCAACTAGACGACCGAGGGAATGAATGTTTTGAGGCAAAATTCGCTTATTTGATAATATACACCAGCTTTGTGCGCGCTCAAAAATTCGCTCCTTGAATGGTCACCTATGATATCAGTCGCACATCTAGGTTTGATAATTATTTACGAGGCAACCACTTTGTAGACCTGGCTACATAGCTGGGATTCTAAGCCATTTGATTAATACTATTGATACATCAGAGTTCAGGCAACGTGTCTTCACATTCGAAAGCTGCATTGAGATTTTGGCGGTGCCCTACTGAACATCCCAAGGTCTAAGCGAGTCAATAGGGGGAGAAGACGGACGGTTGCCTTCGCCCCTGCGCTTTACACACTTTGATCGGTGGATTATATACACACGATAAAACGCACGCGCAAAATTATTGAAACATGACTCATAAATCAGGCGCACTTCACCGGAGGAAGATCATAGTTTCTGCACATTCATGTTCGGTAATCAAGATTCTCCTAGCTAGTCCGCCAACTACAAAAATGAGCGTCTTCCAACTCAACCCCAGCGCTCCATCGAAAGAATCCACGTCACTTCCATCTCAGTCCTAAAAGAGCAGTGGCCCACTCCATGCCATCATCGCCACGTGATCACTGCGATCAATCATAACTTGGTAAGTTTACTTGGTACTAAGTGCAGATATTAGCATAGGAGTACCTTTTCAGAGGCAATTCCGATGAAACTTACATGATCTTATTCATTTTGATCTCAGCTTGGATTCCGTTGGATGCCTCGCTCATGAGGTTCTTGTCGCTTTCGTAAGCTTCGAGCCAGGTCTCGCCGGTCTTGGCGGAGCTGTTAAGTGTTCACGATCAGTCTCGGTCAAACTTTAATGGCAGCAGTTTGATACGTACATGACTTTATTCATCTTAATTTCGGCTTGAATACCATTGGATGCCTCGCTACAAAGGTTCTTGTTGCTCTCATAGGCTTCCATCCAGGTCTCATTGTGGGCTGTGGGAGTAGTAGCTGGGGTAGCGTTCTTCCATGGCTGACGAAGTTGGGAGGCCATTGTCATAGACGGACTTGAAGTTGCTTGAGGGTAGTACTTGAAAAAGGAAGTGGTATTCAGTTTGAGATGAAAGAAGTTTAGGATGCTTGTTGGTGTAGGACTTCAGAACTCTGAAGACTGTTCGATATATACCTCGAGCAACGTCACGCCATCATTCCAGCATCAAATGAACGTTCGCCGTTCGTAAAGTGTGCCTCAATGTTGCAGGTTTCATCAAGATACTGTCTAACTCATAATAGTAATGTGCGAACATTGGTAGCATGTATGTCAGAAATCACCATGCACTTTGCCTCAAGGATACGGAGATGAGCTATGAGAACGGGTATACTTATCAGGTTTTCCCCACATTAATTCTCCCCACCATGCATGGCACAATCAACTTTCGGTACCCAGTTAGCACCTTTGCGATTCTTCTGGCCTTTTCACAGAAGGGTCACAAAACCGACTCGCTACATTGATTCAACTTATGGAACTTTCGGTCTTACCGACCCTAATTATCGTGAGACTAAAAGCCCTAGCGGTCCACAAAAACTCCGAAAAGGCCTGCCTTGAGCTCTTGAAAATAATCTTGAAACTAGTAGCTGCCCACCTTCCGGCCTCTAAGAAATTTCTCCAGTTGAAGTTGGGGTGCGGGGTATACACTGTGCAGTGCCCCCGTGAAGCATAAATGTGGGCAATCGTAGGTCCAGATTAGGACGCTCCGTCAGACGCGTAAGCCACTATCTTGAGTTGTGGAATCACTTTGCATGTGCCTCCCCGCCACAGAGCTTACCAAGCTATGGCTTGATGATGAATTGCTATAGCCAATTGTGTGGAAAGATTCCGATATGGTTTTTATAGATAGCATGTGTATAGTGTAACGGTGTTTAGTATTTACTCCAGTTCTCGTGAAAGATGACTAGATAGTAGATTTTGATCTTTGTGATTTGGAGATTTTTGCCTCTATCAACTCAACTTCTTGTCCAGCTGATATGTTGTTGGTCTTACCACATGATTTTTGCTTTTCGGTCGATCCCAACTCATATCCTTTTCTGTAATCTTCGCATTCTTACATGGATCTCACACAGAATCTCCGATTGGCTCCACCAACTGAAAACAGTCTGGCTAATCAAGCTGCCATAAACCCTGTCTCAGTCGGCGTTGCCGGGCATCTCCACAACAGAGACCCATACCAATATATCACGCCATGTAACCCTTCCCAACATCGGTGCTCATGATCCTGCAACGCTCCCATTACCTAAACACGAAGTGGGTAGATTACCAGCTTGGTAAAAAGCGGGGTTATCGCTTATACACACTACTCTCTTGTTTGAACGTCAGACACTTGGAAAATTCCACTGCCTAGCATCCAGCGGAACTCAACATCAATATGAAAGATACCAGCGCAACTCTATACTTCCTCCGGCGAGATGAGTTGTTTAAAACCGAAAAGCCATACAGTCTTGACTTCGACAGCGAGAACGTGCCAAGAAGCAATCTCAAAGCACACAAAGTCCCGGGGCTACCCATCCAGGATCTCAGAACCAAGGGTCCCGATTTCAATTTCGACAACAATGGAATCGAAATGTTAAAGTACAAAGACAATATGAAATACGAAGACTGGGATGACCAGAAGAAGATCGAGGATGTCTATTGCGAAGACCTCGGACGTGCCCTCATTAAGCGGTTGGGCTGCTCTTCCGTGCAAATATTTGATACAAATGTGAGCTCCAGAGATCAATCAAGAAGTCCTGCTCATTTTCCATAGATACGTAGACGCCATTCTACATTTCCAGACGAAAAGATGGACCGGACCATTCGAGCTCAGCCGGCAGTTCGTGCTCATGTTGGTAACGCTGCCGTTGAATTTTACACTGCTTGTGTTAACTGGTAACAGATTCAACAACAAACGCCATAAAAGCGGTCATTCGCACCCTTCATAAAGAGAACGCACCAAAAGTACTCGCTGGACGTTGGACTTACCTCAAGTCAGTCGCTGGCTACCTGCATTTTCAAAGGAGACTTTGGTTTCTGACATAGACTTCAGCGTCTGGAAGCCCCTCAAAGGGCCTCTCCGTGATTGGCCCCTCGCTGTATGCGATGCTACCACAGTCAACCCAGCCGATGAGCTCGTAGCGAGTGACACCGTCTTCGCCAACATTAGTCGGGAAAACATGATGGTTCACTATAGTGAGAAGCATCAGTGGGTGTATATCAGCGAGCAAATGCCGGACGAGTTACTTCTGTTCAGGCAGGTAGATTCAAATAACAGCAATCGTAAGAATTCCCCTCGAGTCTACAACTCTATAACTAACAATCCTCTAGCTGTTCCGCACACTTCATTCCGGCAAGTCTAGCCCTTTAAATGCAACTCCTGCCTCGAGCTTTTCGAATTCTACTTGCAAATTTGCTCCAAATTTATCTTTCTGCCTTATCTCAAAGCATCTCCTCCCACCAGGAGAAACAGTACTGATTTTCAAACTTGCATTTAGGCTGCCCTTGGAAGACCAAGAATCTGTGCCTGAATGTCGTGAGAGTATTGAGGCGCGGATATTGGTATATTTTGAAGATTGACAAGGCAAAAAAGAAACATGAATAGAACACATGTAATCACTGAATAATCATGCAAGTTCTCAGGTGCGAGAGAGGAGGTTTGATAGGCCGTAAAGGTAAAATGCATCCATATCAAAAACCCTGCTCATTCTCCTCTAAATATATTGATGTTTGAAGTCTGGTCAAAGATTGTCAGAGTCCTAAGCGAGAAACGTAGTATCAAAGAGGTCCGGTCTTCAATCTTCGCAAGGAAGCATACTACGCACGAGCCCGGTGAGAGCTCCGTGGGAACATAAACGACGCCTTCAACACAATTGGTCGGATCTGCCGGGTTAAAAGTGTCACAAGGTACGCCGAATTCCTGTGCCACCCACGGGCTTGTAACTGAGGCATTTATTTCATATCTTCAGTGAATTAGAGGAGAATCCATAGGCTCCATTTCTCTATTCGCCCACTCGACTGCATTATCTTCGGTTCGTGTTTGCTGCAATGCTGACGACGTGTGCTGTACAAGGCACTTTGCCTCACCCATACATGCGACGAATCAAAAGACTGCAATTCTCACCAAATAGTTGTGAAGAAAATCATCTGTTGGTATTCTTGCGTGCCGCATACTTCTTTGGTGAAGATGCAGACCGCCTGGAAAGCAGAGCGGCACGGTCCCTCCCTCTTCGGATGTTGCACTACCCCAGACCCTCCATGCATATGCGGCGGTGAGAGCTTCTGAATTCTCATTCGCCGTCTTGGAATTGACGACAACGCATTTGTTGGGTCTAAATTAAAAGTCCAAACGTGGGGTGATATACGTGCCGCAGGGTCACGTCCTGCGGGACATTTTGAAAGTGTTGGTGTTCGGCGGCCGGCTTATCCGAACAATGAGGCATCGGGCGGGCTCAAAGATCTTGATATACCGTAATGTATAGCATTATCAGATGTAAACGCCATACCTGACGTGGAAAATTGTTGGAATCTTCTCCTCCCCGGAATGCAGTAGCAAACTTCATGCATTTTTCGGAGATGGCATTCCTCCATCCATTATCACGGCTCGACTGCCCCCCAGTCTGGCATCCTCACTGATGGCGCTGAATGTCTCAAACGTCGGCAACAAGCCGCCATTATTTTTGCGGTTCAGGTCATCGAAATGGTACATCGTGGCAGTCGTCAGTCTCGCCCATTTCACAGATGTCTTCCTGGGTGAAAGTGTGAGTACTAGGCCTTTTCTGAAGCAAATTTGCTCCGAAGCGTTCATCAGCTAAATTTTTCCAAATGCAGATTGTTCCTGTTGTACCCTTCTCTCTCACGAATCGAGCTGGCGTCGCTCCTCCAGATGTCCAGCGTTGGACAGCAATCTTGCTCGCTATCTATGGAGGGACCTTAGTGGCATTTTCCCCCGTCGCAGGGTGGGCAGCAGACTACATGGGAGCTCGACGCATGCCACTACTCATAAGTCTCCTCGCTCTGTTGGCATCAGGAATGATGCTATGCTTTGGACGCAGTGTTACCGTCTTCATTGTAGGACGTCTACTTCTAGGCATCTCTGGAGCTGTTGTTTGGTCTGTTGGAATGGCGCTGGTGGTTGATAGTGTCCCAAAAGAGGAAGTAGGGAAATGCTTAGGCTATGTCTTCATGAGCATTAGCATGGTCTGCCTTTCTGCGCCGCTTATTGGAGGCGTTGTTTATGCTGCAGCGGGATACTACGCTGTCTTCTATATCTCATTCGGGCTTATCGCCCTTGATATCCTGCTGCGTATAGCTCTGATTGAGAAGAAAGACGCAAGAAAGTGGATTAATGAAGATGAGGTTGCTCAACCACCGCCTCAGACAGAAGCTATACTCGCCACGGGAACGGATTCAGCAAAATCACCAGCGGAGAGCACAATCATCGAGGCACAACAGAGCGAGAGTAAGGAAGGCAACTATGCTGCTGTCTTCTCGCTCATGAAAACTCCTCGAGTAATTACTGCATTTTTCGGCTGTTGTGTTCAAGCCACCTTATTTTCCACCTTCGATACCGTTCTCCCCTTACATGTCCATGATCTCTTTGGATGGAATTCTCTTGGCGCCGGGTTGATCTTTCTCGCTTTTCTCATACCTTCATTTGCTTCGCCAGTTGTCGGTTGGGCCAATGATAAGTTGGGGCCAAAGTGGATTGCCTGCATCGGATTCTTGTTATGCTTCCCGGCCCTTGTCTTGCTTCGCGAAGTTACGCATGATGGCATACGCCAGATTGTCCTTTTATGTGCGCTTCTGGCAATCATTGGCTTTGGTGTCAACTTTATTGGCATCCCTTTCGCGGCGGAGATAAGCTACGCTATTGAAGCCAATGAGGAGAAGCGACCGGGTAGATACGGAGCCAAAGGAGCGTATGCGCAAGGCTACGCCCTTTTGAATTCTGGATTTGCCACTGGAACATTGATCGGGCCTATCTGGTCAGGTTATGTCGTCACTCAGTCAGGATGGGGCACGCTAGGCTGGAGTTTGGGGTTATTGTGTGTCGTTGCTATAATCCCGACGGTTATTTGGACAGGTGGAAAGTTCAGCTTTATCAGACGCCAAGCAGAGACATCGATTTTGAATGGTGTCAGCGACATTGAACGCAATGAACCACCGAGAGACGAGATTGTCATCGAGAAGGTGAGTGCATTCCTACTGCTGTATTATACAGGCTAACACCGTACAAGCCCTCAAAAGCCACCAGTGTTATAGGTTCAAGAGAAGAACAAAATCTTTAAACAACGTTAGTTCAATAATTTAGCGTGGTTTATAACCTCTGTTAGGTGTTTGGCGTTTGAGCAGATCTTCGTAGAATACTGGATGTAGGCCAAGGGGCCCAGGGGAAGACCGTAAATATTACTTCTTGCAGGATTACAAGATGTTACATAGCCAAAATTAATTCAGATAAAATGTGCATTGAAACGCGATTTGGCAATGATGAATCAATTTGCAGGTACCGGAGGCGGCAAGAAATTACTATTTGGGCCTGCTCGTGCCCCTTCCTTATTCAAACCAACAGCACGCGATAGGAACCTTTCCAAATTCATCAGCCCTCCTTATCCACCGTGGAAGAATAGTTCTCCGATCGATACATTACAAATGATTCCGGCATCGGCGAAAAGTCCCCCTCGGTTCCCAACCCATCCTCCCCAATATACTCCTCGCTAAATAGGAAACAGGAAGCGCATAGTAGGTCATCCGGCTCATAAGAGCTGAGCCAAACCCGGCCTTGAGCTCTGTACAAAAGCGTAGCAGCATCTAGGAATGGATCAACTCCTCCGTCCGTTAGAAATCTTTGCATCAGCTCTTGGCAGCGCTCCCGAGTCTCTTAATCCAATGCCTCTGGGGGATACACTTCATCGGCGTCCTCGTCGCTATCAACGGAGTCGTTGGAAGAATGGGGAAGCTCGTCGTCGACGTCCCGCTCATCATCGCCAGTGCCGTTAGAAGAGCAAGAACTTTGTGTAACGTCCCTCTTTTGGTGGAACTCAGAACAAGCGCAGTGGAACTTGTGGTTCGTTTTCGTGCATTCGACGAAGGTAATCCAGCGTGGAGCCACCACGCCAACACCCAAACAGCTATAATCATCACCACACATTGAGCAACACTTAGAATCTCCTTGATCATTGTCGACCGTTTCCTTCTTTGAGATCGATTCAAGTATAAACTTTGGCGTCCATGCAGTCTTTTCAAAGATCTCTTTGAGCTCGAATTCGATGAGCGCCTCCAGTTTGGCGGTGCTGTCGAGTAAGGCAAGTGAGCCAAAATTATACATGATAGGTAAAGCTTTCACAAAATGACTGGGGGTGATGTCGTCTTCAACCCAATCAAATCCGCCAAGATGCATGAAGCTGCCAGCATCGACGACCATCTTTACCAGCGTGCGTTCGCTAGCCAGAAGAGCCAGCCAGTGAGAGATTGAAGCAGCTTGGGACGGATTGATGCTTTTCTTAATTTCATCGCCAGGATTCAGTAATTTTTGCAAGAATTGGTTGTCCCGCTCAAGCACCAAGAACAAACGTACAGTATGTTGAAGAGCGTGCCAGACTACCTTTGGCCCGAACGCCACGAAGTCTTCGGAAACAGTGGTCTGCAAAAGCCAATTGATGCTCCTATTTGTGGCTGTGACTTTTTCTTTGTTATATGCTTTCTTGAGTTCTCCGTGGACCGTCCATCCATCGCCGCTTGGATCGGAAAGCTCGAGGCAGTCTGAGAAAAGTCGCAACATCTGGATTTTGCTCTCCGCAGGCATGTCATGGACAGTGGCGGCGAAAATAGTTACAGGGGATCTTTTGACTCATCAGTCTCGGGAGCCCATGTAATATCAACAGGCAACTCACAGGGTATCTTCCGAGGGACCTTCATAGGCTAAAGCCCTCTTGTCGGCACCCATTTTGATCAGAGACGCACACATCTGGACGTGTCCTGCTGCTGCAGCAAACTAAAAACACAAATCAGCATGAGTTACGAGACGCAATATATCTGAGACTTAAACTGAATACATTTCAGAAGGAAGTAGGGAACTGCAGGTCCGACTTACGTGCAATGGCATCCACCCTTTGGAGCTGGTATCGAGTATTGATGCTCCACCTCGTTGTATCAAGTGCTCCACAGATCTAACGTCTCCAATTTTGCAGAGTTCGAAAATGAGAGAGTTATCGGGGACCGCTCGGATGGGATTAAAGTCGAACTGCCAACCTCTTTTCGAACTTCTAATACTAGCTTCGACCCCTCGATTGAGTCCAAATCGGAGAAGCCAATTTGCGGGGTAAAAGATGAATGAGGTCACGATCTGAAAACTTCCTTCTGGACCCGTTGAGTTTGTAGTCATTCGAAGGGTTGAGATGCGGACCCATATTTTCCCCAGGACCACACCGATTGATGACGTCTGATGGCAGGCACGAGAGAAAGAGCCTTCGAAACTCGGACAATAGTTCTCGTTTCCAACTTGTCGACAGTCTTTAGATGATACTTCGTTGAATATATGATATTCCTCATGATTATACTCCCCAGTCGCTGTGGATTCGAAGGATGTCATTCATTGCATGCTGCTGATTAACAACTCCTCAACCGTCCCATTATCGAATAGATTATCGACGGCTAGCTGAAGAGAATGTTTCAGGAGTGACTTGGCGACCTGGTTGGACATGACTGGAGCTGGCAAAGACTTCTCTGTTACGTTTGCCTTCGTCTCTGACATCCCAAGAGCAGCATGGTCTGGTTGCGGTGTCGAGTCCAGAGGTTCCGTAGTCAGTTGGGGGCTGCTCCCAACTTTTGTGACGATTGCCGTGTTCATTTGCTGCTCGAGTCCAACATAGAGTGGCGAAGCATTTTCTAGAACCCGAATATCTTCCTGGGTAAAGCATAGTTGGGGTTTCTGTATGCTGATAAAGGTTCAATTCAGTCTTGTGAAATATACTAGATCCTAATGGGACTTACCTCTGATACATCAAAGCTAGCATGAGAGTGGATTTTGTCTCTCTCAAAGACTCACGAAACTTGTTAAGCTGCCTGCTTTTGGCTGACGTCTTGAATGCGCTCCATAGACGTTCTTTCCGAGAGGTTGATCGAAAGCTCGCATCCAATTCTTCGACAATGGAATTCAGTTCCTTTCATCGTTAGCGTGGCCATGGCGCAGAATTTTGGAGTAACTATACCTTGACTTTTAGCAAGCAACACTGCAGCCCCGCTTTGACAGAAGGAGCTAGACGCTGATGACTGGAGATATCTTGGAGAATGTTGGAGAGGAGCAAAAGATCACTCATGATTAGAGCAACCTCGCCCGGAGCCCCCTTGACGGAATCCCAGAAATGATACAACTTGTTGCAGCCATCGGCGAGTTGAAGAGCGGCAGAAATAACTGCAACAACTGCAAACGTTTAGCCCCGAGCATCACTGACTACGATTTTGACTGCTCACCACTAGAAGCTCCAGACAGCCCATCCATTTTCGATTTGGCAAAAGGGAATGCCCTTCTTACGCAACGAATATGAAGGTATAAAGCTCAAGATATGAAGCTGAGAGTCCCAAGAGACTCTATAAGAGCGGTCAAAGTCGCTTGCGTAGAAACTGCACTGCTGTAATCATGCTCGAGAGCCTGACAGGATCGTTGAGGCGCTGCTGCTCCCATCTTTTATTGGGATTTTTGGACCTTTGCTCGTTACTTGATACTCGAATTGGCCGACTCCTCTATCGCACCTGGAATTCAAGGCAAGGCAGCTCAACGGACTCTGCATGGTCGCACAAAACATTGTTGGATGATATAAATTAATTTAGTAGCACTCGTGAGGCTGTGGTCTTTGGGGTCAGAAAATTATTCGGCTGATTTGGTAAAGCTCCGAACGAAGTCGCCGATTCGCTCGTTGGCCGTTACATCGAGTCGGCTGGGACAAATGCTAGAGTCGCACAACATTTCAAGGCCGCCAATAGCCACAAAAAGCGGAAAGCAGCGATGAAAATCTCCCATTTTCTCTATTTTTGCCCTACGAAAATGGCGGGATGCTGAATCAGGCCAAGACCAGCGCGGAAGAATGCGACCCTGAAGCAGAAGCTGATCAAATTGGAGCGACTCACATGCGAGATTGCGTTTGCCCAATTACCATGATAACTTCCAAGCGGCTTACAGGGAAATTTGACTCTTCCAATGATATACATGTCAAAAATATTAGGCCACAGCCAAGAAACTTACAAACCGTGATGATGAATCAATCTTTAACTTGGCGACCAATGAATACTGTGGTTTTGACTTTTGTTCTTTGGCAGAAATATTATGACGATTGTTCATTTCTCGATTGTTATTGATGAAGATCGACATGAGAGTAACGAACGCTGTTCGAAAGTTGACAGTTTAAAGGGAAGGATATGTTTTTATTGACGTTGCATTCTATTCTATCATTGCCAGAATCCACATACAAATCCATGCCATGTACACCTTCCATGCTCGCCACACATCAACGACTCTTTCCTTCAAAATCCACAGCCAAGTCCAGCAAACAGAGCACCATAACATCATGAGAACACCCACTCAAACACCTCAAAGACCGCCAAGGAAGCTATCGTACGTGCAGTAAGCGGCATAACCGAACACGTCAGCCACCTTGAGATAATTCGGGAGGAAGAAACCGGCAGGAAGAGGGAGAGGAGTAGGACCGATGTTGCCGTATGGGCCAGAGCACTGATCATCACTTCACAATATTAGCAACAAATTCTCTGAAGAGTGAATGAGGACGAAAGACTTACCCCATGGGATGGCAGTAAGCAGGCTTGCACCAGTAGACCAAGTCCATGCTACCCTTATCGTCCGTATCGTAAGGAGAGCAGTCACCGTACTTGATGAAGTGGATCTCGGATGGATTGTCGGTGTAGGTGAGAGCGACGAACTGCAGCAGACGGTCAGTGAATGTTTTGTTTGGCAGGTTGAGGGGAGGGACATACGACTTCGGGGTCGTCGTAAATGGAGGGTTGGTTGCAGGCGTCAATCAAGGGTTGCATACCGACGAGGGAAGCAGGAACGTCGAGCACTCCCTCGATAAGGTCGTTGACGGGATTGTGCTCTGGCGCATGCGGTGCGTTTGGTGGGTTGATGATAGGGTCAATGATGTGTCCAAGGCCATCGAGGAGACCACCGTGTAGTTGCCGACGCTCGTGAGACTCAAGGAGAGTTGAAGGTGATGAGATGGCCATACCGGCGACACCAAGGATTGCTGGCAGAGCTGAGAGGATGATTGAAGAGAACTGCATGTTGGTTTGTGCTGTGATGGAAGGGTTTGCGAGAGTGTTCAATTTCAATTGAGAGTTTGAAGTTGTAAAAGAAACGAAGAGTGACAGTGCTTTTATAGAGAGGCCCGCACGGCGGAAGTTCCTGGACGGAGTTCAATCCGCTTTTGGACTTCACTATTATTGCAAGTGAATTCTGCTCGAGTTTTCTTCCGGATCAAGCCGTTTCCGAGATTTTAATGGAGTTTCTGAGCATATTGGTGAATATGACTCGGGGATTGTGATCTGCTTCGATTTTGCCAGTATTGAGGAGTTTCTACTAATGAAGAATACGAACTGTGACCAAAGACACCACAGAGACGTCCATAATGAGAGATGTGATAAACCAGGTGAGTGAGTTTAAGGGGAGCCGGTCACGTGCGGCACAAACATGGCTGGAATCTTCCCCAAGTTAAAATCGATACCTCTATTTGATTTCAATGGAAGATTTCCAGGTTCTTGAATCTTGAATTCTTATTATTTATGCTTCATAATGTCTGCGTGTTCAAGTGATTCCCTGATTTCCTCTACCGTCGTCCGAAGCGACCAAACGGTAAAAACCCCTATATTGCAAACTCACAAGGACTAAATCGCTAAATTTAATTGCAAAATAAAGAAACAATTTGTATAATATCAATTCTAAAAATTTTTTATATAATAATATTAAATAATTAAAAATAATTTATAATTTTTCAATTTATATATAATTCTCAAATTTTATATTTATTATAAAAATCTAATTTTATTTTTATATAATAATTATTAATTATTTTTATTTTAAATTAAAATTAAAATAGATTTAAATATATATTATATTAATTTTATAAAAAATTAATATTTTAATAATAATAATATAATATATTTTTAAAATATTTATTATTACGATTATTTTTAAATTATAATTGTAATATAAGATATATATATTAAAATATTTTGATTTTAATATAATTATTATAATAATCGAAATATTTTATTATAAAAAAAATTTATAATCGTTATTTATAATATAGATTTATAATTATTAATTTTATTATTTAAATAAAATATTTTATAATAATATTATATAATAACAAAAATACAAATAATAATTAAATTATAATAAATTTATAATATATAAATTAATGAATAAATTTTTAAAATATATTTTTATTTTTAGAATTGATATATTTTTTATTTATATTTATAAATTATTATTTTATTCAGATTAAATTATATAAATGAAGAAATTATAAAATTATTAAAAAATTATAATATTAAAATTAATATTTTTAAAATTATAAAAATTCAAAAATAATTTAGATTTATAAAATAATTATTAATAATATATCGAATCGAATTAAATTATAAAATTTATTATATTTTTAAAAAAAAATTTGATCGAAAAATTATTTAAAAATATAATAAAAAATTTTTATAAAAATATTTTAAAAAATAAAAATTTTTAATAATTAAATAAATTTGATAATTATATTTTTTATTTTTTATTAAAAATATAAATTAATTAATCGATAAAAATAAATTATATATTATATTCAATTAATTTAATCTTATTATTATTAATATTTATATTTTAAAATTTTAATTTTGTTAAAAAAAATATATTATATTAAGATTTAATTTTATTTGATCTATTAATAGATATAATAAATTAATATTTTAAAGGATCTAAATATATATATATATTAATATCTATTTATAAAATATTATTTGGATTTATATAAATATTTTTAATTATATATTTTTTTCAATTATTTATTAATATTTATTAAATTATATTTTATAAAATTATTATTTTAAAATTTTCAGATTTAATTATAATAAAAAAAAATTTTTGATTATAGAAATTTATTTTATTTTTTTTCAATTAATTAATGTCGTGACAGTAGGATCATGCGCCGTTGTGCACGTGCCTAACTGCACGTGAGGTGAACGCTAGACCCGATTAGGAAGCGAGCAGCTATTAGAGCCTCCCTTCAATCCTTAATACTAGCTTATCATCTACAATTGTACCCTTTATCTAAATATTAATATTATATCCTTTTCCATTTTTATAATTCTAATATTAATTAGTAATTAATTTTACAATTGATTATAAAACAATTAAATTATTATAAAAAAAATAAATTTAATTGATTAAGCTTTAAATCTATTAAATCAAGTTTATATTATAAAAAAAAAAATATATATTAAAATTTAGATTTTCAAATCTTGATATAATTATAAATAATTTTTTAAAAAAATAAATTATAAATTTTTGAGAAATATTTATTATATCAAATAATAAAAAATTTATTTTATATTAAAAAATTTTTTAAAAATAAAATAATTTAACTCGAGAAAAATTTAGATTTTTTTAAATATAATAATAATTATAATTTATATTTCTACAATTCCTGAAATATAAAAATTTATAATTAAATATTTTTTTTATATATCGATAATTATAAAAACTCAACAAATTCAACAAAATCAATAATTTTAATTTAATATTAATAAATATATAAAATCGAATTTTTGATTAAATTTTTTATTAAAATAATATCTCAATTTTCTAATTATTTATTTAAAAATAAATTCAAAATAATTGATAAAATAATATAAAAAAAAAATTTTACTTATAATAATCCAATAATAATAATAATATATTTTATATATAGGATATATAAAAATAGATTTTGTAATAATATATTTTTTAAAATTTATAAAAAATACTTCCAAGGTTAGAATTTTCGATATTTATTCAAATAAATGCCGGAAGAACTATTTATTAAGTTTCAGGAATATTTACAAATAAATAAAATATAAATTATATATAATATAAAATAAATAATATATATTTCGCTTGGAGACATATTTAAAATTAAATAATATTATTTTTGGGATTTAAATAAAATAAAAAAATAATTTATAAACAATAAAAAACTTCAATTAATCAATAATTTTTTTTAGAAAAAATAAAATAATAAATTAATATTAATTATTATATTTTTTATTATAGATAAATATATTTTTTATTAAAAATAATTAATAAATCCAAATATAAAAAAAAATATATATCAATATTTTTTTTTTATTTTAATTTATAATTTGCAAATCTATAAAAATATATCAAATAATAATATTATAACCAAAAATCTTATTATAAATCAAAATAAAGATAAAAAAAAAAAAATAATAAATAA
>Ga0247778_1000241_pt1 | contig 92511 bp, 80 predicted proteins | sample UWRJL049202B5_FD_179939 | JGI IMG/M metagenome (GOLD analysis project Ga0247778, IMG submission 179939) | Plant litter microbial communities from Arlington Agricultural Research Station in Wisconsin, United States - UWRJ-L049-202B-5 | ecosystem: Environmental > Terrestrial > Plant litter >... | reverse complement strand
GGTCACCGCCCAGCAACGCTACCGGCGATTCGTCGGCAGCTCCTGCTCCATCTCGCTACGCCTTGCCCACGTTGCGGCCTCGCGGTGAGGCTGTTCATTCCGCCATAAAGTGACTGAGTAGTGCTAGGTAGCCAGCGGCGCTCGCCCTCGGGCGCTGTCCGTCGCCCGTTCGAGCCGATTTGGCGCCCGATCGGGATTGCGGCATACAGAGTGAGTCATGTCTTTGCCTCGCTCTGTTCAGCCGCCGACGGCGGAGCTCCGGGATTCCATCACCTCGGAGTACCTGAAGCGCATCCTGACCGCGCGTGTGTACGACGTGGCGCTCGAGTCTCCGCTCGAGCTTTCGCCGAACTTATCGCAGCGCTTGAACAACCGCGTGTTCTTGAAGCGTGAAGATCAGCAGCCGGTGTTCAGCTTCAAGTTGCGCGGCGCGTACAACAAGATGGTGCGGCTGTCGCCCGAGCAACGGCAGCGCGGCGTGATCGCGGCATCTGCTGGAAATCACGCGCAGGGGGTCGCGCTCGCGGCGCGTCGGTTAGGCTGTCGCGCCCTGATCGTGATGCCAGTCACGACGCCGGAGCTCAAGATCGACGCGGTGCGAGCGCTCGGCGGCGAGATCGTGCTGGTCGGCAACAGCTACTCCGACGCTTACGAGCGCGCACGCGAGCTCGAAGCCGAACAGGGGCTGGTCTTCGTCCACCCGTTCGACGACCCGGACGTGATCGCCGGACAAGGCACCGTCGGCATGGAGATCCTCCGCCAACACCAAGGGCCGATCGACGCGGTGTTCGTTGCCATCGGCGGAGGGGGACTGATCTCGGGGGTGGCCGCGTATATCAAAGCCGTGCGTCCCGAAGTGCGGGTCATCGGCGTGCAAACGACCGACTCCGACGCCATGGTGCGCTCGGTCCGCGCTGGGGAGCGCGTGGCACTCCAAGACGTTGGCCTGTTTTCCGACGGTACGGCCGTCCGACAAGTGGGCGAGGAGACGTTCCGCATCACCCGAGCCTTGGTCGACGACTTCATCTTGGTCGATACCGACGCGGTATGCGCGGCGATCAAAGATGTTTTCCTGGACACGCGCAGTATTTTGGAGCCAGCGGGCGCGCTAGGCGTCGCGGCCGCCAAACAATACATTGCCCAACACGGCGCTGTCGGTCGCACGTTGATCGCGATCACCTGCGGCGCCAACATGAACTTCGATCGGTTGCGCTTCGTGGCCGAACGCGCCGAGTTCGGCGAGCAGCGGGAGGCGTTGTTCGCGGTGACCATCCCCGAAGAGCGCGGTAGTTTCCGCCGCCTCTGTGAGCTGCTCGGTTCGCGCTCCGTCACCGAATTCAATTATCGGATCTCGGACGCGAGCTTTGCTCACGTGTTCGTGGGGCTCAGCACGCAGTCGCGCAGCGAAGCCGCGCTGATCGCGAGCACGCTCGAAGAGCACGGCTTTGCCACGTCCGATCTTTCGGACGACGAGCTGGCGAAGGAGCACCTACGACACCTGGTGGGCGGCCGCTCACTTCTGGCCGAGAGTGAGCGGCTGTTCCGTTTCGTATTCCCCGAGCGCCCCGGCGCTTTGGTGCGTTTCCTCGGAGCGATGCATCCGTATTGGAACATCAGCCTGTTCCACTATCGGAATCAAGGTGCAGACTACGGTCGCATCTTGGTCGGCATCCAAGTCCCGAGCGCCGATGCGGCCGAATTTCAAGACTTCCTGGAAACGCTCGCCTACCCGTACGTCGAAGAGAGCGAAAACCCGGTGTATCGCTTGTTTCTGCGCTGAGTGATTTCCCTGGCGGGGGGCAGGTCCGACCGCTTCAGCAACCACAGCTCCAGCTTCCGGCGCTGCACGCGCACGAGCAGAACGAGTTGCCCGGTGAGCTCGGAGTGCATGAATAGCCGGGGTAGCCCGTGGGCTTGCCGGCGCAGTCGGGCTGCGGCTCGGGGCAACAAACCTCGCACGAGTTCGAGTAATCGTTGAAGCAGGCGCGCGGTGGCGTGGCCTCGTTCGCTTGGTTTTGCGTGGGGTCCGCGAGATCGCAGAGCGTCGTTTCGTGCTGTGAGTCCCATGCCGCAGGCGCCCCGCCACCGACGATGTGCCTGGCAGTACCGCCGCAAAAGCTGGCTTGATCGTCCCAGGCTGCGGCGCCCCAGAGCTTTCCGCCGCCCGGTGTGGCCAGCGAAGAACCGCGATAATAACAAACTTTACGTCGCGTCGGCGAGAACTCGAAGCTGAGCACCAACTCTTGGGTACTGGTCTTGATCACGCCAGAGGGCAGGGCGTCGCAAAACGAGCTCGCGGCCTTGCCCACGCAGTACTCCGCGGGGCAGCTGAAGCCCAAGCCGTCGCTGGCCTCGGAAAGCGTACCCATGCAAGCTGACGTGCCGTCGGGGACGGGCCCGGTGCTTGGCACCCCTGCATTTCCGCTCGTGGTTGGCGAGCCTTGGCTTTCCCTCCCCGCCGCGCCCGCCCCGTCATTCGAAGCCTTGCCCGCGCAGCCATTAGCCAGCCACCCGAGACCGCCGAGCAAGTACCAAACATTTTTCGCCATTCAATCTGCTTCAGCAAGACTGCGCCCTCGGCGCGCGCGGCGCCGGAGCGGCCAACGCTCGAGATTTAGTTTGCCTCATTCGCGCTCTGCGGCAAGCAGCGCTGGCACTCCGGTTCTATACGCCGCTAGCCGAGCCCGAGCTCTTCGCGCAGCGCCTCGGCGAGCACGACGAACTCGCTTGGCGAGTTGTACACCTGCGCCGCGATGCGCACGAAGCCCGACGGATAGCCGGGCAGGGGCACGATCGGCACTTCGATGCCGCGCGCGACGAGCCTTTGGTAGAGCTCGTCCGGCGTTGGCACTTTGGGTGTGACTTCGGGAAAGAGTGCGACCGCGAGTGAGCCAAGCAAGGAATCGGGGCAAGGCGGCGCCGTGCCGAGGGCTTTGCACAGCGTATCGCGTCCGCTCAGTGCCAGGGCGTGGTTGTGGGCGTAGAGCGCGGGAAAGCCGCCTTCGAATAGGCCGCTGAGGAAGGAGAGTGCAGCGGGGATGCTCAAGATCGCACTGGCATCGAGGGTACCCGGCCAATCGAACTCGAGCTGGAAGCGGGAGCGATCGGTGCGCGGCGCGGCCCAGCCGTGGCTGATCACCAAAGGGTGGATCAAGGCTTGGCGATCGCGACGCACCCAGAGGAATGCGGCGCCCTTGGGGGCGCAGCCCCACTTGTGCAGATTGCCGGTGTAATACGCAGCACCGAGCCGATCGAGCTCGAGCGGCAGCATGCCCGGACCGTGTGCGCCATCGACCAAGGTATCGATGCCGCGTTCGTGCAGGCTGCGGACGAGGCTCTCGAGCGGCGTAATGAGTCCGCTCGGGCTCATCACGTGATCGAGCAGGACCAAACGCGTGCGTTCGTTGACCTGGGCCAGGATGGCTTGGTGGATCTCTGCTCCGGACGCCAAGGGGAAGGGAATTTTCGCGACGCGCACCTGATGCGAGCGTCGCGCGGCCCAATACTGAACGGCGTTTCGACACGCGGGATAGGTGTGATCATTGATCACGATTTCGGCGCCCGGCCCGAGCTCCAGCGCGGCGAGCACCGTGTTCACGCCGGCCGTCGCGTTGGGCACGAAGGCCAAATCTTCCGGCTTGGCACCCAGGAATGGGCCCAATACCGAGCGCGTGTCGTCGAGCAGGTGCTCGAGTTCACGCACGAAGAAGTGACACGGGTTTCGCTCGAGCCGCTCGCGAAATTCGAGTTGTTTGGCTTGCACGAACGAGGGGCATGCCCCGAACGCGCCGTGATTCAAATAAATCACGTGGGGATCGAGACTGAAGTGCCGAGCGAGGGAACTGCGGGCGGCGATGGTCACGGATAAGCTCCTGCTTTGAACAGGTCGGAGAGGTCGTTGGAAGTTGCCACGCGCGGCAACGGCGGTAAACCTAGGATCAGCTCGACGGTGCGCAGCTGCGAGCTGTGCGAATAGCGTTCGGTGCCTGCGTAGTGCGGCTTGACCATGCTGCCAACGGCGATGAACGGCAACTTCGGCGTCGAGCCACCTTCGTCGAAGGTGATGAAGATCACGGCTTCATGCTGCTCTGCGTAGGCGATCAACCGCGGCAGCTCGGATTTCAGCCATCGATCTCCGGTTCGGATCGGATTTTCTTCCGGGCAGCCGCGTTGCCCGTGCATATCGTGGCACTCATCGGGCGTGATGAAGACGTAGCTGGCGAGCTCGCCTTCGAGGTCCGACTGCAGAGCGGAGTAGGGCTTGTGGTGCGCTGCGCAGTAGGGCGCGTCCGTCGCCGGCGGATCGCCCGCGACGTCGCGGAAGAAGATGAACGGGTTGTGCTTGGGCACGTAGAAGCCCGAGCTCTTGATCGGGCAGGCGCCCGTCTCGGCATTCATGCCCTCTTGGTAAGTCATCCACGACAAGCCCGTGTCGGCATTCTTGATCTGTCGCACGAGGTGTTCGTTACTGCCGGTGCTGACGCTCGGCGATGGCGGTGAATCGTCGTCGAAGAGGGCGTCCGAGAATCGATGGGTGCCGGCCTCCATCCAGACGTAATGACCCTCGCTCGGGATTTCGAGCGGCAGCTCGTCGTCGAAGTTTTCGGCGTGGGCGTAGCTCTCGACCAGCGAGTGCAGGTAAGGCGCATTCACCGGGTCAGCGTAGATTTGAGCCGGATCGTGGTTCTCCATGGCGATCACGATCACGTGTTTGATTTTGGAGCCCGGCGCGCCGTGCCCCGCCCTTTTGCCGGGTAAATCCAGCGCGGCTCCGGAAGTGTCGCGGCTCGCCGTTGGCTCGTGTGCTGCCGACTCGTGTGGCGTCGAGATCACGGGCGCGCTGTACTCCAAGGCGGGAGGCTCGGGGGTTCGGCTGCACGCAGCGCTCAGCAACAACGTGCCAGCCCACCAGCGCAGCATTTTATGACGCGCTCAGCGCGAGCTCGAGCAGCGCGCTCAGTTCGCCTGCGCCAAGTGGCACTGGGTTTGTCTTCAAACTGCCGCTGGGACTCTTGATCACGCGCTCGATGTCGATTGCTCCGTAGCTCGCGAGTGCGGGTAACTCGAGGGCGACGCGCAGCTCATCGAGTAGGCGCATGGCGTCAGTCGCGCTATTCACGGACAGCAGTTGCCAGAGCTCCCGTAAGCGCGCGCTGGCGACGGGCGAATTCTGCGCCGCGACGGCGTTGATCGCCAGCGTGGCGGGTAACAAGCAGGCCAGGCCCGCGCCGTGTGGGATATGGGGATACAAGCCGCCGAGCGGTGCGATCAAGCCGTGAGCAGCGCCCAAGCCCGCGTTCGCGAGACAGATGCCGCCGAGCGTGGATGCGAGGGCGAGATCGTGCGCATCAGTCTCGCTGGCGCGGCCCTTGGCCAGGCTTTGCAGGCCGCGCATTGCACGCAAAATGCCGTCTCGGGCCAAGACATCGGTGAAGGGCGAAGCGTTGCTCGAGCAGAACGCTTCGACTAAATGCGTGAGCGCGTCGAACCCCGTGCCGGCCCGCACGCGGAGCGGTGCTTGTCCGGACAGCGTCGGATCGACGAAGGCCGCGTGCGGAAACAAAAGCTCGGAGCGCATGCTGCGCTTGACCTGCAAATCGGCGACCTGCAACACGGCGTTCTTGGTGACTTCGGAACCCGTGCCGGCCGTCGTGGGCACGCACAGCACCGGTAGCGGTGCGGCGGCGAAGGCTCTCGGCCCAGGGCCGGGTAGGCCCTCCAAGTAGTCGCGCGCAGACCCGGGGTTGCTCGCGAGTGCGGCGGCCGCCTTGGCGACGTCCAACGTGCTGCCACCGCCAATGCCGAGCACCGCCGAGACAGCGTTGTTACGAGCCAAGGCTGCGGCCTGATCGGCCAACTCGACGTCCGGCTCGCGCGGCACGATGAAGCGACACAAGCGCAGACCGAGCCGCTCCGCTTCCGCTTCCAAGACGGGCTGTAGGCCGAGCCTGGTGAGCGAGCTGGCGCCGCTGACGAGTAAGACTCGTTCGCCGAACGCGCGCGCTTCGGCCAGCGCACTCGACCAGACGCCTGGGCCGAGCACGACCCGCGTGCGATGCGAAAACTCGAAGCGATGCGGTCGCGCCGTGCTCATTGCCAGGGCTCGGGAAACAAGCTCGTGCACTTTTGCGGCGTGCGCGGCTCCGCCATCATCGGCGCGACTGCTTCCTTCCAGCGCGCGTAGTGCGCGGTTTGTTGGTGCGCGCTGAAGCCGCTCTCGCTCGTGTAGGCCTCGTAGAGCACGAAACGATTCGGATCGTCGTTGCGGCGCAGTACGTCGAACCGTAAATTGGCCGGTTCTTCGCGAGTGTTCAGGTGGTTATCGGCGGTGGCCGCGATGAACGCATCGACGGCTTCGGGCTTCACGCTGACGTTCACGACCACGACGTACATGGCCCACAGGCTAGCGCTGGCCAAGTAGCCAGACCACAAAAAGAAAGCGGGGAGGGCACTTGGCTCTCCCCGCTTTTAGCCTCGCGCTGACTCGCTCAGTGCGAGGACGCTTCGGCGGCCGCGGCGCCTTCTCGTTCGCCTTCCGGGGTGGTCGCGATGCGCATGCCGTAGAACGAGCGCCAGACGAAGAACATCGTTCCGAGCGCGAAGATCACCGCCAAGATCGCGCTGGTCTGGCGATCCAACTGAATCGCCAGCTCGACGGCGAGCAAGCCGAACAGGGTGGTGAACTTGATGATCGGGTTCATGGCCACCGACGACGTATCCTTGAACGGATCGCCTACGGTGTCGCCCACGACGGCCGCGGCGTGCAGATCCGTGCCGCGCTCCTTGAGCTCGACTTCGACGATCTTCTTGGCGTTGTCCCAAGCGCCGCCCGCGTTGGCCAAGAACAAAGCTTGGAACAAGCCGAACAGGGCCAGGGAGATCAAGTAGCCGATGAACAAGAACGGATCCATGCAGGCGAAGGCCAGCGTGGCGCAGAACACGGTCATGAAGATGTTGACCATGCCGCGCTGCGCGTAGCGGGTGCAGATCTCCACCACCTTCTTGCTGTCTTCGATCGACGCCTTTTCCATGCTGTCGATCTTCATGTTCTTCTTGATGAATTCGACCGCCTGGTAGGAGCCGGCGACGACCGCTTGGATGGACGCGCCGGTGAACCAGAAGATGATGCCGCCGCCCGAGATCAACCCGAGCAAGAACGGCGCGTGCAGAATGCTGAGCTTCTCCACGTTGGCGGTCAGCCCCTCGGTGAGCAGCACGACGATCGAGAAGATCATGGTGGTGGCACCCACCACGGCCGTGCCGATCAGCACGGGCTTGGCCGTGGCCTTGAAGGTGTTGCCGGCGCCGTCGTTCTCTTCCAAGAGCTCCTTGGCGCGCTCGAAGTCGACCTTGAAGCCGTGCTCTTTCTCGATCGCAGCGGCCGCGCCGTCGATCTCCGTGATCAGCGAAAGTTCGAACACCGATTGCGCGTTGTCCGTCACCGGCCCGTAAGAGTCGACCGCGATCGTGACCGGGCCCATGCCCAAGAAGCCGAACGCGACCAAACCGAAGGCGAACACGGCCGGCGCCAGCATCAGCTCGTCCAAGCCCATCATGCTGAAGTAGTAGGCGCCGCCCATCAGCCCGGTGATCACGATGCCCATCCAGTAGGCGCTGTAGTTACCCGCGACCAAGCCGGAGAGCACGTTGAGAGAAGCTCCGCCCTCGCGCGATGAGGTGACGACCTCCTTCACGTGGGCCGATTCGGTCGAGGTGAATACCTTGATCAACTCGGGGATGATCGCGCCGGCCAGCGTGCCGCAGCTGATGATCAGCGACAGCACCCACCACAGATTGCCCTCATTTCCGAGGTCACCCAGCACTTCGAAAGAAACGAAAAAGGTGAGCCCAACCGACAAGAACGAGGTCAGCCAGACCAGCCAGGTCAGCGGGTGCTCGAAGTTGATCTTCTTCTTGTCGCCGATCAACACCTTCTGAATTGCTTCGTTGATGAAGTAGGAGACGACGCTCGCTACGACCATCATGATGCGCATGGCGAAGATCCAGACCAACAGCAGCACCTGCGTTTGCTGCTCGTGCACGGCCAGCAGAATGAAGGAGATCAACGCGACGCCGGTCACGCCGTAGGTTTCGAAGCCATCCGCGCTCGGGCCGACCGAGTCACCGGCGTTGTCGCCCGTGCAATCGGCGATCACGCCCGGGTTACGCGCGTCGTCTTCTTTCACCTTGAACACGATCTTCATCAGATCGGAGCCAATGTCGGCAATCTTGGTGAAGATGCCGCCCGCGATGCGCAGCGCCGAGGCACCCAAGGACTCTCCGATCGCGAAGCCGATGAAGCACGCGCCCGCGTAGTCACCGGGTACGAACAGCAGGATCATCAGCATCAGCAAGAGCTCGACGCTGATCAGCAGCATGCCGATGCTCATGCCCGATTTGAGGGGGATGGCGTATACGTCGTACGGCCTGCCGCGCAGGCTGGCGAAGGCCGTGCGCGAGTTGGCGTAGGTGTTGATACGGATGCCGAACCAGGCCACGCCGTAACTGCCCAAAATGCCGATCACGCTGAAAGCCAGCACGATGGCGACCTTGAGCGGCGGCATGTGCTGCAAAACACCGAAGTAGAGGACGATGATCGCGCCGATCAGCACCTCGAGCATCATGATGAACTTGCCCTGAGTGATCAGGTAAGTCTTGCAGGTCTCCCAGATGATCTGCGAGACCTCGGCCATCGACTTGTGCGTCGGCAGGTTTTTGACCTGCAGCAGCGTCACGACGCCGAACACCAAGCCGAGAGCTGCCACGACCATGCCGAGTTGGAGCAGAGCGCTGCCGCTCATGCCGAGCACCTCGACGCTACTCAAGTCGGGAAGTACGAGATCCGCTTCGCCACCGTGGTGGGGCTGTGCAGCTGCTGCCAGCCGCGGGGTCAACGACAAGGCCAAGCCACAAAGGCTGGCTACCAAAAACGCAACAGACGCTCCGAGTCGACGGTGCAAGGGCTGGCTCCTCAGTTCGGGCGAGTATCCCCTCTGGATCTCGCAACGACGCTGCACTGTTAGCGCAGGGTGAAAGCCGCTACTAGCATGCGAATCGAGCTCCGCTCAAGACAGCGAATTGTCGCCCCAGTGCAAGACAAGTAAACACCGGTGTAGGGCTAGCGACTGTCGCCATGTGGCCGGCCTGCGCGACCCGAGTTCGCCCGCCGTGCGAGCGGATTTCGATGTCTGGTCAAGGGCTTAGCCCGGCGCGCGGAATTGCCTCGGTCAACCGCGGACGCTCGCGGCCCGGCCTAATGGCCGCGAGCGGGGCGCTGGTTTGGGCAAAGCGAAGCTCCGAATCGCCCGCGTGTGTTGCTCAGTTACGGGGCTGGTCGAGTACGGGGCTGGTCGAGCGCGAGATGGGGCGCGGGCACTCGATAGCTCCCGTCCAGGTTCGGGCGGCTGAGCGCCCGCGGTGGCGGCCCCCCTCGTTCGGCTCAGGCGCTGTCGAACGAGGACACGTCCTCGTTGTCCCCATCGATCGCGGCGACGGAATCAGAGTTCGATCTGCGCGCCAATTTCCATCACGCGATCGGGCGGGATGTTGAAGAACTTGGTCGCAGACAGCGCGTTGCGCGACATGAACGAAAATAGATTCACGCGCCAGCGAGCCATGCCGGGGCGCTTCGTGACCACTAGGTTCTCGCGGCCGAGGAAGAAAGTGGTGTGTTCGACGGTGTGAATCAGACCCGCGTCGATCAAGAGGGCGGGCGCGTCCGGCTGCTCCATGAAACCGTAGCGGCCGACCACGCGACAGAAGCCGTGATCGAGCTTCACGAGCTTGAAGCGCTCGTCTTCGGAGATGCGCGCCGTATCGTCGGTGATGATCGTGAGTAACACGATGTTTTGGTGCAGCACGCGGTTGTGCAAGAAATTGTGCAGCAGCGCGGGCGGCGTGCCGTCGCCGGTGCCGGTCATGAAGACCGCGGTTCCGGGCACGCGCGCGGGCCGCTCGACGGCGAGCACGTCGTAAAAGTCGCCGAGCGGCAAGAGCTGCTCCCGAAAGCGCTCGGACAGGATCTCCCGACCGCGCTTCCAGGTGACCATGATCGTGAAGATGACCGCGCCAATGGCCAACGGCACCCAGCCTCCATGTTCGATCTTGGAGACGTTCGCGCTGACGAAGAACATCTCGGGAATGAAGAACACCAGCGTGACCGGGATCGCCTTGTGATAGCCCCAGCCCCAGCCGTAGCGCACCAGGAAGAAGGCCAAGACCGTGGTGATGATCATCGTCAACGTGACGGCGATGCCGTACGCCGCCGCCAATGCCGTCGATGATTTGAAGCCGAGCACGAGTCCAATGGCCGCGAACATGAGCACGTAGTTCACGCTCGGGATGTAGATTTGACCCCGCTCGTGAGCGGAGGTGTGACGGATCGAAAACCGCGGCAAGAAGCCGAGCATGGTGGCCTGGCTGGTCAGCGAGTACACCCCGGAGATCAAAGCCTGAGAAGCGATCACGGTGGCGCAGGTGGAGAGCAACACCACCGGGTACAACGCAAAGCTCGGCACCATGCGAAAGAAAGGATTTTCGATGGTTTCAGGGTGTTCGATGAGCAGCGCGCCTTGCCCGAAGTAGTTCATGAGCAGGGCTGGAAAGACGACTGCGAACCAGGCCAGCCGAATTGGCCGACGCCCGAAATGACCGAGGTCCGCGTACAGCGCCTCGCCGCCCGTGACGGCCAAGAACACGCCGCCCAGGACGAGTAGCCCGCGCTCGCCGTGATGAGCCAAGAACATCACGCCGTGAGTGGGGCTGATCGCCGAGAGTACGGCCGGATAATGCATGATGTGACCCACGCCCAGCACGGCGATGGTCGCGAACCACAAGAACGTGATCGGTCCGAACACGGTGCCGATCCCGCCCGTGCCGCGCTTCTGCACGATGAACAAGCCGACCAGAATCACGATCGTGATTGGCACGACCAGGTGTTCGAGATGCGGCGCGGCGATCTCCAGACCCTCGACGGCGCTGAGTACCGAGATGGCAGGGGTAATCATGCCGTCGCCGTAGAGCAACGCCGAACCGAAGACGCCCAAGAAGATCAGCGGCAGATAGGCCCGTGATTTTCGCAGATTCGAGCTGGACAGCGCCATCAGCGCCAAAATTCCGCCTTCACCCTTGTTGTCGGCTCTGAGCACGTAGGCGATGTACTTGAGCGAGACCATGATGATCAGCGACCACGAGATCAAAGACAGAACGCCCAGGATGTTCTCGTGCGTCGTCTCCATGCCGCCCGCGAAGCACTCACGCATCGAGTACAAGGGGCTCGTGCCGATGTCGCCGTAGACTACGCCTAGGGCGCCGAACGCCAGTTTGACGAGGTAGCGGTTGCCACCGCCGTGACCGTGACCGTGGCTATCAGCGGCGGGGATGGCGTGGTTCGGACGGGACGGAGCGGCGACAGGCGTACTTGGGGCGGTCACGGGTTCGGACATCGACTTGGCGCACGCTACCGCAGATTGTGGTCGCGCGCTGCGACCTAGCCGCGTAGCCAAAACACGGTGAATGCATCGCCGCCTTCGTCCGGCTCTGCTGCTCGCGAATGTTCAACGTAGGTGGAAGCTCGCAAGTGCTCGCGGACGCCCGACTTCAGAGCTCCCGTTCCATGGCCGTGGAGCACGAAACCTGCCACTTCGTTAATGCTTAATAAACGGTCGATGAAGCCGTCTACCTGGGCCAATGCTTGCTCGAAGCGTTGGCCCCGCAAATCCAGAGTGGTGGCTTCGGTGCGTTGAGCGCTGAGCGCAAGTTTCGGCTCAGTTGCCGTTTTATATTTTGCCTTTGAGCGAGCGGCCTTCGGTTGGTCTCGATTCGCGACACCACTCAGTTCTCGAATCGGTACGAGTAGTTTCATCGCGCCGATCATCAACCGCACTTGGTCGCGCGCACACAGTTCGATGATCTGACCGGTCGTGCCCAGCGTGCGATGTCTGACGGTTTGTCCGACACGCAAAGCACTCGCCGAGAGTTCGAGTGTTTCCACTCGCGGGCCGCTCTGCCCCAACGCTTCGAACTCTCCGCCGAGCGCGACCCGCGCTGCAACCTGGCTTACCCCGCGCTCCAGTTCGCGCAGGCTGCCCGCCTCTGCGCCCGTAGTGCGCAGGCGCGAGCGCACGTCTTCCAGCTCTTTCCGGGCGCTGCGCACCGCCACGCGCAGATCGCGGACATCGCGATCGACCTCGCGTGCAGCTTGCTCGCGTAATGCGTGGCGCTCGGCTTCCAATCCCTCGCGGAGCTCGTGCGCTGCTTGCCGATCTCGCTCGGCCTCACGCCGGACCACGGCCAGCTCGGCTTGCTCGCGCGAAAGCTCGCGTAGCGCGGTCTCGCGATCCAAGGCTTGGGTTGGCAAGAGCGCCTTGGCGCGCGCGATCACCGCCTCGGGTAGGCCGTGACGCAGGGCGACGGCGAGCGCGCTCGAAGGCCCCGGCACCCCCAAATGCAGCCGAAAAGTTGGCGCCATCTGCTCGAAGTCGAAGCCCACCGAGGCGTTCTCGAAGCGCTCGTCTTGGGTCGCCAGCTCTTTCAGGCGCTCGTAGTGCGTGGTGACGCCCACCGCAGCGCCGCGCAGGGTGAGCGCTTCGAGCACCGCTGCGGCCAGGGCTGCGCCCTCCTCGGGATCGGTGCCGGCCGCGACTTCGTCGAGTAGCACGAGGCAGCTCGGGCTCGCGCATTCCAAGATCGAACACAGGTTGACGATGTGAGCGCTGAACGTGGACAGCGAGCGTACGATCGATTGTTCGTCGCCGATGTCGCACAGCACACGGTCGAACCAGCCGACCACGGAATCCGCACGCGCCGGCACGGGCAGCCCAGTTCGCACCATCCAAGCGACGAGCCCCGCGGTCTTCAGCGCCACGGTCTTGCCGCCGGCGTTGGGGCCCGAGATGATCAAAGCTTGGCGCGCAGTCAGGACGATGTCGTTTGGTACCACCTCGAGCCCGGTGAGCAAAAGCAGCGGATGGCGCGCCTGGCGCAGCTCGAGCCGCGCCTCTGCCGTGAGCTCCAGCACGACCGATTGCGTCTCCTCCGCCCAGCGCGTCCCCGCGCCGCACAAATCGGCCGCGACGCAGGCAAAGAACGCCGCTTCACAGTCGTCGTGCATGAGCTTCAGCTCGCTCGAGAGAGCAACCAGCACGCGGGCTTCTTCACGCGCTGCTTCGGCTTCGGCCAGGCGTAACCGATTGCCGACCTCGGTCAACTCGCGCGGCTCGACGAAGAGTGTACTGCCGGACGCGCTCGAGCCGTGCACGATGCCATCGACCCGCAGATGGGCATCGGAGCGCACCGGCAACACGAAGCGCCTTTCGCGTTCCGTGTAGTACTGCCCTTGTAGCAAGTCCGCGAACCGTCCGAGTAGTTGCCCCAAGCGGCGTTTCAGTTCTAGCTGCGCTTCGCGCACCTTGGCGCGGGCGCGGGAGAGCTCGGGTGAGGCGCGATCAGCGACCGAGCCGCCTTCGTCGATGCACACGGCGAGTCGCTCGCGCAGGCGATCGAGACTCGGCTCACTGCTGATCGCGGCCGCCAAATGTGGCGCTGTCGACTGGTGGGTCTTGGCGTAAGCTCGCAGCTCGTGAGCCAACGTGAGCACCCCGATCAGCGCCCAGAGTTCGAGCCCGCTCGCCACTCCGTCGGCCCGGACACGCTCGAACAGCTCGCCGAGTTCGGCAAATTCTCGCACTGGCAGCGGGTGACCTGCGTTGAACAGCTCGAGCGCGTCGTGCATGCGTCGCAAACGCGAGCGGGCTTCGTCGAGCGTGTCGGCAGGAAGCAACGCGCGCACGTAGCTGGCGGCCGCGCGGCTCGTGCAACGGCCCGCGATGCGATCCAGCAAGAGCGGCCACTCCAAGGCCGTTCGTGCGTGTTGTTCCTGGGCTAAGAGGCTGGTCACGCCGCGCTTACTAGCAGAACTGACCCGTTCTGCGAGTCGCGGCTCGGCTCAACTCGCGAGCGCGGCGCGATCCCGGTTTTCGACGGCGCTCGATTCGCCCGCATGAGCGGTGAGGGCGACGCCGCCCGCCCGCGCGGCTTTGGCCATCGATTCGGCGAGCAGTGACAGGTTGTGGCCAGCGCGGCGCCCGTGTCGTTCGTCGACGGTGAGTGCGAAGTGCCCTCCGCCCGCCGCGCGCAGCCGGGAGAGCAGCCCATGAGCGAGGATCGAACGCGCCGCAACCGAGTCACCCTCGCAGCGCCCGTTCGAGACGAAGACGACGGCATTCAGTTGCCAGCCTCTGCTCTCCAGGCGCGTGACTCGGCTTGCGACTTGCGTGATGAGCGAGCTCGGAGCGCCCTCGTAGTGCTGCGCGACCACGGCCATATCGCCGGAATGACTCGGATCGAGCCAGCGGGGCCAGCTCGCGCCGAACTCGATCACGACCAGTGTGGCTTTGCGGCTTTTCATGGCGAACCTCCGGGGTGCGCTCCGTGATAGAGCGCACGCGACGGCTGGGCCAAGAATCGGGCGAACGGCGGGCCGCGCGCTGGCTGCGAACACGGCCTGTCAGGGTGACAGGAGCGTACTTTGTCGCGCTATCCCTCTGACGACTTCTTCTTGGCAGCCGCCTTCGGGGCGGTCTTCTTGGGCGGGCGGAGGGGCCCCTTTTCGCCATCAGCGCCGGCCGCAGCGGTGGCCGACAAGCTCTTCTTGAGCGCCTCGAACAGGTCGATGATCTGAGCCTTGGGCGCTTCGGGGGCAACGGTAATCTCTTTGCCCTCGACCTTTTGCTGCACGGCTGCTTCCACGCGCTCGCTGTAAGAGTCGCTGTATTTCTCGGGATCGAAGCTCTCGCTCGACAATTGCTCGATCAGCTTTTCGGCCAGGTCGTGCTCCTTGTCGCTGAACTTGAAGGTTGCGCCGGTATCGATCTCGTCGAATGCCCGGACCTCGGTTGCGTAATAGAGCTGGTGGAGCACGATGCCGTCCTTGCCGTAGGGCCGAATCAGCACCAGCTGCTCTTTGCCGCGGCTTGCCCAGCGGCCGACTGCGACCCGCTCTTTCTTCGTCATCGATTCGGACAAGAGCCGGTAGGCCTTATCGCCGCCTTTGTCCGGGCCGAGGTAATAAGTCTTTTCCACGGAGATGAAGTCGACGCTCGAGATGGGCACGAATTCAGCGATATCGATGCTGTTGCTGCGCTCGGCTTCCAAGGCTTTCAGCTCTTCGTCGCTGAAAGTCACGTATTGGCCGCGGGCATACTCGTAGCCCTTCATCATCTCCGTGCGTTCCACGACTTCGTTGTTGTCCGTGGGGCAGATGTATTGCTGCTTGACGCGGCCCCCGCACTTCTTGTGCAGCATATTGAAACTTGCCTGCTCGGAGGATGCCGCCGTGTAGAACTTGACGGGGATCGAGACCAAACCGAACGAGATCGTGCCTGACGAGGTAGCGCGCGCAGCCATTGGCTCATGCTAACGCGGCGCTGCCGAGTTTGAGAAAATCTTAGAGAAAGCGAGCTCGACTGCTGAACACCGGCACAGCCAGACACGACCGCAAGGAGGCGCAAAGATGCCGCGGCATCGGATGGCTGGCTCAGAAAAATGCTAGCCCGAGCGCCCGCGGGGAATGGACTCGAGCTGGACGCCGAATAGCTCGAGCCAACCGATGGCTCAACGGCGCGCCGACCCGGTTCCGGCCCGTCAAGGCGTGTTGACTCGCGAGGACGACGAGCGGCTGGAGAGTTCAGGAGCATCGAGCCGAGGGAACCGACTCGGGACCGCTCGAGGAACCGCTGTTGGCGCGCCACAGGAGGCGAATGCTCGAACGCACGCGGCTTCAGGGGCTCACCGAGGGACCCCTACACGCGGGCTTGACGCCGTATTGACGGTGCGACCCTGGTTGACGTGCGCTGCCCCGGTCACAGTTCGTAACAGTTTCCGCTCGATGAACACGCCGGCGCGTGAGTGTGACGCATTTGGCTTTTTGTGTTTTCCAAAGCGTTGCAGTCGGTGCATGGTGAGTGAACGGCGAACGCCCGGAAGCTTTTTAGGTTCGCCTGGCGTGTGGTGCGTCAATAGGGAAAACGTGTGTTGGCAGCAATCGAACAGAGCTTTCGCTTCGAACGCGAGCGAGTTGCCGTGAAGGCGCCGGAGCTCCGCGTTCAGCTCTTGGCGAGCCCCGCGCAATTGTCTGCCCTCGCTCGTGAGTGTGATGAGCTGGCGCTGTCGATGTACCCACGGCTGCCCTTTGCGACCAGCACCTGGCTCGCGCTTTGGTGGCAGCACTTCAGCGAACAAAGGTTCTTCGTCCACGATCGGTTCTTCGTGCACACCCTGCGGGACGAGTCGGGAAGGCTGCGCGCGCTCGCGCCCCTGATGCTCACCGAGCGGCCGGGGACAGGGCCGATGCGCGCGCGAGCGCTGGCTTTTTTCGGCGCTGACAAAAACATCACCGAGCTGCGTGGGCTGATCTGCCAGCCCGAGTTCGAAGGCGCAGCCGTGCGCTCGCTACTCGCTCATGTCATCGGCTGCGCAGAGCAATGGGACTGGTTCAGCTGGAACGGGATTCGCCGGGGTACCGACGCCCATCAAGCGCTGGACATGAACCCGAACTACCATTGGACGCGCGAGACCACGGACTACGTGCTGCCTCTTCCGGGCAGTTGGGAAGAGTTCCGCTCGAGCAGGTCGCGCAATATCAAAGAGTCACTGCGCAAGTGTTACAATTCACTGAAGCGTGACGGTCATGATTTTCGCTTTCGTGTGGTCAGTGATCCGGCAAAGCTGCCGTCGGCACTAGCGCGCTTCACCACTCTGCACGCGCTCCGAGCCCATGCGCCCTCGCTCGTTCCGCACGCGAATGTATTTGCCGAGCACCGCGCCCGCGATCTGATGAGCGATATCGCAGCATCGCCCAGCGAGGCCTTGTCGATGCGCGTGTTTCAGCTGGAAGTCGCCGGGCAAGTGGTCGCTTCGCGCATCGGTTTCGTGCTCGAAGACGAGCTGTATTTGTACTTCTCCGGCTACGAACCGGCCTGGGGTAAGTACAGCGTGATGACTACCACGGTCGCCGAAACACTGAAGTGGGCGATCGAACAGGGGATTCGAAGCGTGAATCTGTCGCCCGGTACGGACGTCTCCAAGACGCGTTGGGGTGCGTCCCCGATCGTGATGAACAACGGTGTCCTCGTTTCCCCAGAGCGCCGCGGTCAGTTGGTGTTTCGCGTACTGACCGAGTTGAACGAGCGCAGCCGACAGGCAAAAGTCCTAAGTTCATTGGTCGCCCGCGCTCGCCGCCTCGGTTGAGCCGCTCAACGCTCGAACGCGAAGCCCGCTGCCTGCCAATCGGCCTTGCCTTCGACGTACACGCGAACGTCCGAATAACCGAGCTCAGTCAGGGCTTCTGCAGCTTGGTGCGAGTTTTTGCAACTCGCACTCGCGCAGTACACCACGATCGCGGCATCTTTCTTCGGCAGCAGCTTGCCCGCTAGGTCGCGCGCTTGGTCATGAGGAAACAGCTGCGCGCCAGGCAAGTGACTGTGCCGATAATACTTCTCGGGCAATGCCTCGAGGAGGGTGACCGGCGCGCCGCTTTCGAGTGCGGTCTTGAGTTCGTCTCGACTGATGGTGTTCATGATGCATCGCTCCCTTTTTCTAGCGTCTCTGCGTGTCAGCTTTAGTCTTGTGGTTGGGTTTGGTTGGGTTTGGTTGGGTTTGGGTTTGCCGTATCAAGAGGTGCCATTGGCGAGGGCTCGCGCTCTGACGGCTGCACCAACAGCCCGTTCCCGGGCGCGTGTACGGCGCAGCACGAGCGTCGCTAACAGGCTGCGGTCGAGCGCGAACGCACCGCCGCCGCGCACCACCAGTGGCAGCGCCAAGGCCAACGCCAACAGATGATACTCGAACCCTTCGCCCGGCTGATTGCCGAACCAGTTCATGAAGAAGCCCACCTGCCGGTGACTCGTGAGCACGGCGCCGACCATCGTTGCTGCAGCACCGAACGCGGCCAGCCTCGTGCCCAAACCGAGCAGCAAGCCGAGCGAACCGAAGACCTCGCTTGCGATCACCAAAAACGCCAGCGGAGTCGGGATATGCAGCGTGCCCGTGAAAAAATTCATCGTACCGCTGAATCCGTAGCCGCCGAACCAGCCCAAAAGCTTCTGCGCGCCATGCGGCAACATCACCGTGCCCAGCAGCACGCGCTGCAGGAGCAAGGTCCTACTCGAATCGGTCACCAATAATCCTCGGAGCATGTGCGGTTCCTCTCGGGGCAGCACCTCGCTGCCGAACCCGAACATGCGGTCATTCGAGTCAATCGGCTAATTGATAGTTGTCATAGCAGATATCAATCCTAGGAATATCGCAGAGCCGGCGCGAAGCCGGACGCACTGCTCATCGGATTGTCGCAGCCTGGGTCGCGGCCGAGGCGGCTGATTGTGCAGCGGTGGCCCGAGGCAGGTGCGCCGCGTGGGCGGTGGTTCGTGCACGGCGTGCACGAACTGTCGAATCGTCTCAGCGTGGGTCGCAGGCGGCGGCGGCTGATTGCGTGGGTTCGAGGCTCTCGGCTTCGAGGCTCTCGGCTTCGTAATAGCGCGAGGCAGGCGCGGCTGCTGCGGCGAGGTGCGATCGACTGGGGGGCCCAGCCCGCCCAGCCCGCAGTAGCGCGCCCGTTCCCTCGTGGCCAACCTCAGGCAGCTATAATTGGGCGCATTCCTCGACGATCAGTTGGCGGAACCAACGCTGCGCGGGATCGTGCTCGAGTTGCTCGTGCCAGACTTGGCCGATGCGCCCGCTGGGCAGCGGCAGGGGCGGCGCGAAGACGCGCAGCGAAAGCGACTCGGCAAAGACCGTGGCCACGCGCGCGTTGACGGCGGCAACTAGGTCGGTCTGCGCGACGAGCGTGGGCACGAGCAGGAAGTGTGAGACGCGCGCGCCGATGGTGCGCTTCAGATTGCGGGCGGCGAGCGCACGATCGACGGTGCCGGGGCTGTTGCCTTGCTGGGAAACGAGCACGTGCTTTTGCGCGAGCCAGCGCTCGAGCGTCGGCTTTCGGCCGAGGCCTGGGTGGCCCTTGCGGGCGATGCACACGTACTGTTCGTCGAAGAGCAGTGTCTCGGAGTGATGGGCAGGGAGTTCGTTGTAAAAGCCGATCATCAGGTCGACCTCGCCGCGCTGTAAGGATTTGGGGATTTGGTGCAGGCCCCACGGTCTGACTTCCAAGCGCACGTTGGGCGCTTCGCGTGCTAGCCGCTTCAAGAGCGGGGGAAGTAGGACGAATTCGACGTAGTCACTGGTGGCCAGCACGAACGAGCGGCTCTCCGTACGGGGCTCGAAGCTGCGCGGGGTCAGGGCGCGATCGAATAGGCCGAGGCCGCGGCGAATCGGCTCGCCGAGTTCGAGCGCGCGCGGCGTGGGTTCGATGCCGCGCGGTGTGCGGCGAAAGAGTGGGTCTTCGAAGAGCAGGCGCAGCTGGGCGAGGGAGCTGCTCATCGCCGATTGGGTCACGCCCATCTTGCTCGCGGCGCGGGTGACGTTGCGTTCTTCGAGCAGCGCGTCGAAGGCGGCGAGTAGGTTCAGGTTGACGGCACGGATATCCGCGTGAGTCATGTCCGGAGGCTACATCATTCGGGAAACTGATGAGTTTACTTCTCGACTGCGACGTCTACCAGAGTGGGTGAGAGCACGCGCTGTGCCTCGCGCGGATCGATCGCGATTAGGAAGCCGCGCGCGCCGCCGTTGATGTAGATGGTGGGCGCGTCCAAAATCGAGCGCTCCATGCACACGGGCATGGCTCGGCGCAGGCCGAAGGGCGACGTGCCGCCGACTTGGTAGCCCGAATGCCGATCGGCGACCTCGGGGCGACAGGGGCCGACGCTCTTTGTGCCCAACAGCCGCGCAAGTCCCTTGGCTGACACCTCGCGGTCGCCGTGCATCAGTACGCACAGCGGTTGCTTGTGCTCGTCTTCGAAGATCAAGGTCTTGATCACCCAATGTTCGTCGACGCCGAGCGCGGCCGAGGAATGCTCGGTGCCACCGTGTGCTTCCCATGGGTAAAGCCGAGGTTCGAACGAGACATTGGCCGCCCGCAGCGCGCGGATTGCGAGGGTGATGGGGAACTTGGCCGTGCTCATGCGGGACCCATGGCGTCGTGGGCGCGCCAGTGCTGTGCCGGGCGCTGATGCACGATACATCGAGCTCGCCGAATGGGCTATGCTGCGTCTTGGTGAGCGCTTGAAAAAGCCCGTCCTCAAAACTCCGACGAGCGCGGGAGCGAGCAGCCAGGCGGGCGCGGGAGCGAGCCGCCAGGAGAGCGACGCGCTCAGCCGTTATCGCGAGAAACGCGACCCACTGAGCACGAACGAGCCGTTCGGTGAGGAGCACAAGCAAACTTCGCGTGAGACGCGCACGGGGCGCTTCGTGGTTCACCTGCACGACGCGACTCGCCCGCACTACGATCTGCGGCTCCAGATCGGTGGCACGCTGAAGAGCTTCGCCGTCCCGCGCGGCCCGAGCCTGACGGCGCTCGACAAGAAGCTCGCCGTGCTGACCGAAGATCATCCGCTCGAATATTTGGACTTCGAGGAGGTCATCCCGGAGGGCAACTATGGCGCGGGTGCGATGATCGCCTGGGACATCGGGCGAGTTCGCTACTTGGAGACGACGGCCGAGCGCGGGCTGGAGATCGGCAAGCTCGATTTCGAACTCGACGGCTTCAAGCTGCACGGCCGTTTTGCGTTGGTCGCCACCGGTCGCCGCAAAGCGGCGGGCCCAGAGGACAAAAAGTCGAACGAGTGGCTGCTGATCAAGAAGCAAGACGCGTTTGCCCACCCGCCGGGGGACGTGCTGATCGAGCAGCCGCACAGCGTGCTCTCCGGGCTCACGATTTCGGATCTGGCGCGACGCGCGGAGCTGGTGAGTGAGCTCGAGGCGGAGGCCCAAGCGCTGGGCGCCGTCCGCGCGCCGCTCGAAGCGAACGCGCTCACGCCCATGCTGTGCGCGCTGACGGGCGCCGAGCTGGTCGACGAAACTCGCATTTACGAGCTGAAAATCGATGGCGTGCGGATCGTCGCCGACAAGCATGCACGGGCCGTGGCCCTGCGCTACCGAAATGGGCGCCCGGCCAGCTCCAGCTACCCGGAGATCGCCCGCGCGGTCGCTGCGCTGGCGCCGGAGCGCGTGGTGCTCGACGGGGAAGTGGTCGCGTTCGACGCCGAGGGTCGGCCGAGCTTCCAGCGTATCGCACCACGCATCCACGCCGAGCGCCCGCTCGATGTGCGAGCGGCCATGAACGACGTGCCGGTGAACTACTTGGTCTTCGATTTGCTGGCGCTGAACGATTGGGATCTGCGCTCGTTGCCGCTGCTCTCACGCAAGGCCTTGCTGATGAAACTGGTGCGCGGCAAGGGCTACGTGCGCGCTCTCGATCACCTGGAAGCGGACGGCCGTCCGCTGTTCGAGCTGTGTCGCGCGCAGCGCCTGGAGGGCGTCGTGGCCAAGCGCGCCAACTCGCCCTATCGGCCTGGCCCGCGGCGCACGGATGACTGGGTCAAGTTGAAGAGCGAGCGCGACGACGAGTTCGTGGTGATCGGATTCATGCGCGGCAAGGGCAACCGAGCCGCGCTCGGCGCGCTGTGCGTGGCCAGCTACTCGGGCGAGCGGCTGCTTTATCGAGGTCGCGTGGGCAGTGGGCTCGATGTCGCTACGTTGAGCTCGCTCGAACAGGCCCTGGAGGCGCGCCGAGTGGCACAGTTCCCGGCCAGCGGCGCGCCGCCCGAGGACGCGAAAGGCGCCATTTGGGTGCGTCCGGAGCTGGTCGTCAGCGTGCGCTTCCTGGGTTTCACCGAGGGCGAGGCGCGGTTGCGCGCGCCCGTCTATCGCGGGCTGCGGTCCGATCTCGTACCGGGCGATTGCCGTGCGGCGCCGCCGAGCGAGCTGATCGAAGAGCTGCCCGTGCCCGAAGCCGAGCCCTCGTCGATCCCGGAGCCCCCGGTCCCGAGCGCGCCGAGTGGCGCGAAGACGCGCGTGGTCGTCAGCAATCCGAACAAAGTGTTCTGGCCGGACGAGGGCTACACCAAGGGCGATCTATGCGCTTACTACGCGTCGATCGCGGACGTAATGTTGCCCTTCCTGCACGAGCGGCCGGTCGTGCTCGTGCGCTATCCCGACGGCATCGCGGGCAAGCACTTCTATCAGTGGAACGTGCCGCCCGGCACGCCGGATTGGATCGAGCGCATCGAGCTGATCGACGAGGAAGAGCCGGGCTCGGCCAAGAAGACGCTATTTCTGATCGATAGCGCGGATGCGCTGGTGCACATCGCGAACCTCGGTTGTATTCCGCTGCACGTGCTCGCCGCCCAACGCGGCAGGCTCGATCAATGTGATTTTCTGACGGTCGATTTCGACATTGCCGATCGCCCGTTTTCGGACGCCGTGCGCTTGGCCTTGGACCTGCGGGTGATCTTGGATGACGTGGGGCTCGTGGGCTTTCCCAAGACGTCTGGGCAACGCGGGCTACACGTGTTGGTTCCGCTCGGGCCGGGCGTGAATTTCGATACTGCAAAGCTGTTGGTGGAGCTGCTCGGGCGGCTGATCACCGACAAAAACCCGTCCATTGCCACGATGGAGCGGCGCGTGAATCAGCGCGGCTCACGGGTGTACGTCGACACCGGGCAAACCGGCCCTTCCCGCACGATCGTCGCGCCGTACTCGGTGCGAGCTCATCCGGGGGCGACGGTCTCGACGCCCATCGGCTGGAACGAGCTGCACGTGGCCCTGGATACCTCGCGCTTCACCATGCTCAGCTTGCCCGGTCGCGTGCTGGAAGTGGGCGATCCGTTCGCGGGCTTCATGGCCGCGCGCCCGGACGTGCCCGCGGCCGTGAGGGCACTCTCCAAGTATCTGTAGCGCGTTTGCCCAATTTCAAAGCAAGCACTGCTCGAGCACGTCCGCGTTGACCGCGCTCATCGCGCACTCGAGTTCGCGCCGCGAGACGCGCTCCGTGCAGGCCGCAAACTCCGGATCTTCCTTGGCCTTGTCGCGCGCTTGCAGTTGTAGTTTGTGGAGCTCGGCGGCGTTCGTGCCCGGCCGATCCGAGTTGACCAAGAGCTCCACGTAGTGATCGAGCAGCGCTTGGCATTCGACCGGTGATGGACGCTTGCCGCAGCCGAACGCGAGCAGCGCGCAGCTCGCCAGCAGCACGGAGCGCGTCATTTGAAGCAGTCGTCGACGATTTGTGAGGAGCTCTTGGCGCTGCGAACGCACTGCATGGCACGCTCGGTGATCCGCTTGCCCACGCAGTCCTTCAGCGTGTTGGGCGCGAGCGCCTTTTTGGTTTCGTCGACTTGCGCGCCGACCGACTTCGGGTCGTTCGTGCCGGCCGCTTTCTCCAGCTCCAGGACCGCGATTCGCTCTACGATTTCTTGGCATTCCTTGTCGGTTGCGGGATGACCGCAGCCAATGCTGCAGGTAAGGGCGGGTAGGAAACAGAGGGGCCAGCCGAGCGAGCGCATGCGGTTGCCGTGGCTTTTGCCCGCTTCCGGCGCGCACGGCAACTGCCGAGTTTTTTAGACCCGCCCGGGCGAGTTCCCGGGCGATTCCCCGCGCTCGGAGCGCACGCGGCGGCCAAACCTGCCGAAATCTGGACGTGTGTGCAGGTGCTGCTAACTTGCAAAGGGATGCCTAGGACTCGCGCGAGCAGTGCCCCGCGACCGACTCCCGAGCTCATGCTCCGGAAGGCGACGCTCGCGCGCACCTCGGGCACTCGCGCCAAGTATGCCGAACGCGGCCTAGCCATCAGCGCCGAGCTGGACCGCACCACCCGCGCCCTGTTGCTCCGGCAGCTTTACCTCTCGCACATGGAGGCGCGCCGCTTTTCGGAGGCGCTCGCCGCCGCCGAGCAGATGATTTTGGCGGACATCATGCCCGATGTGGCGCGCCAAGACGCCGCGCGTGCCTGCCTGGGCCTCGGTGAGCGCGAGCGCGCAGTCGACCATTTGCGGTTGGCGAGCCGCGTCAGCCCGCCCGCGCGCCGCGCATTCCACTTGTGGACGCTGGGCAGCATTCTGTATTTGATGGGCCACCATCGCGAAGCCGCCGGCGCGCTCATGCGTGCGTCGCGCTGGGGGACCACGGAGAAGCCGCTGTACCTGGCGCAGGCTGCGCTGGCGCGACGGGCTGCGGGAGAGAAAGGCGCCAGTGCGGACCTGGGCGGCCTCAGAGAACGGCTCGCGGACGCCCCCTGTGGCCAAGGTTACGGTCAGTTCGTGCTGGGGGAGCTCGCCTACGAGGGCGGTGATTTTACGGCTGCGCGGCAATATTTGCGTTTGTTCATCAAGCGCACCACGAGTGGGCGGGTGGCGCTCGAAGTGGCATTGTCCGGTGAAATTGCCCATGCCCGGCGTTTGCTGCGGGCAATGCGCCCGGGCCAGCGCGGCGCCGCGTAGTGCTAAGTTAGGTTCCCCCGATCTTGAAACCACTCGCCGACTTTCCAAGTACAGACATCGTGAACGCTCCCCGCTCCCCAGTTCGTCTCGGATCCGCGCTCGCGCTCGCACTCGCGGCGCTTTGCCTGCTCGTGCCGAGCCTGGCTGCGGCAGCGCCCGCCTCCGCGGCGGCGCTCGCGCCAGAAGCCGGTGACGCGTTCACGCGTGCCTTGGCCAAGGGCCCGTTATTTGCGGCGCTGGCTGCGTTCGCGGGCGGCTTCGTCGTCAGCCTCACGCCCTGCGTCTATCCGATGGTGGCCGTCACCGTCAGCGTCTTCGGCGCGTCGCAAGCCAAGACCCGCTTTCAAGGGGCGGCCCTGTCCGCTTCGTTCGTGCTCGGTATCATCGGCATGCTGGTGCCGCTCGGGGTGATCGCCGGTCAGAGCGGGCAGATCTTCGGCGCCGTGCTGCAGAGCAAAATCGTGGTGGTCGGCATCGCCATTCTTTTCCTGGTGCTGGCCAGCGCCATGTTCGGCGCGTTCGAGTTTGCGCTGCCCTCCGCTTTGACCAACCGCTTGGCGGTGATGGGCGGCATTGGCTACAAAGGCGCGTTCGCACTGGGCATGGCCTGCGCTTTGATCGCCACGCCCTGCACGGGCCCGGTGCTCACCGGTATCCTCACGTTCATCGCCAACACGCGCAGCTCGGCGCTCGGCGCGGGCGCCATGACCGCCTTCGGTTTGGGTCTCGGTGTTCCGTTCTTTCTGGTGGGGGCCTTCGCCATCCAATTGCCCAAGAGCGGGCCGTGGATGGTGCACGTCAAATCGGTGCTCGGCATCGGCTTGGTCGCGTTCGCGCTGCACTTCTTGAGCACCAAGTTTCCGGTACTGATCAAGTGGGCTGGCGGCTCCTGGCTGTTCTTCGTCGGGATGGCCGCGCTGGTGGTGCTGGGCGCCCTGCTCGGCGCCGTGCATCGCGAGTTCGCCGAGCCGGGCACGGGCATCAAAATCTCCAAAGCGCTGGGCATCGCCCTGATCAGCGTGGCCTCGTTCCTGGCCGTCGAAGGTGCGATCAAGCCCGCGAATGTCGTGACCTGGGAGCATCATTTGGAAGCCGCGCGTGGCCGAGCACAGCGCGAAAACCGACCCATGCTCGTGGATTTCGGGGCGGCCTGGTGCGCCGCTTGTAAAGAGCTCGATAAGGTCACGTTCTCGTCGCCGCTAGTCGCTCCCGAGATGGCACGCTTCGTCAACGTCAAGGTCGACGCAACCGACGCTGATGATCCCAAGGTCGAAGCCGCATTGGCTTCGTTCAAGGTGCGCGGTTTGCCGACGGTCGTGCTCTTCGACTCGAAGGGCAAAGAAGCCGCGCGCTACAACGACTTCGTGCCGCCCGAGCGCTTCTTGCCCGCGATCCGCGCCATCGAATGAGTTGGTCACTCGCTGACCGACCCGAACGAGCAGCGCCGTCGCGCTCGCACGGCATTCTAGAGCCGACCGTGCTCTTCTCTTCGCCGCAAAAGATCGGGTTCGAGTTCGTATTCCACTTCCGTGAGCGCTCGGGCGTTCCCGCGCGCGACGCCCGCGCTCGCGACCACCGCCCTCCGCCAGCGTCGGCGATTTCAACCGGCAAATGCCTCGCCGTGGCCAAAAATAGGGTTTGAATTCGAACCAATGCCGATCGGTTAGCAGCTCAAGCGATCGAAATCGTTTGGGAAATCAGGCCGCTCTTTTGTTCGCGCCGCACATCACTCACACTCACATTTGGCGCGGTGGGGTAGACTCGAAAATCGAGTTCGAATTCGAACCAATGCCGATCGGTTAGCAGCTCAAGCGATCGAAATCGTTTGGGAAAGCAGGGCGCTCTCTTGTTGGCGCCGAGCATCACTCACACTCACATTTGGCGCGGTGGGGTAGACTCGCGAAAAAATCGAGTTTGAATTCGAACTCGATTTTCTAGCCGTGAAGGTGCACTCCGAGCAAAATTCGCGCGAAAGCGCTTAACTGAGCGGCATTGGAATTCGAACTCTGTTTTAGAGCTCGCTCGGAGCAGCTGACCTGGTTCGAATTCGAACCCTGTTCTCGAGCGGGAGCGGGGCTCGCTCGTCGACGCTGGAGGGAAAGTAGCGTTCGAATTCGAACTCCACTTTCTCCATGATGAGGAACCGCTGTGGAGCTGAAATTGGGCGTTCTGTGAGGTGCGCTGCTGGGTTGCGTTCGCCCCCTCTTTTCTTCTTGAGGGGCTGCCTCGCGGCGGCTCGCGTGCACAGGTGCGGGCCGGCGTGAGGTGCCGCGATTCAATTTTCGTTCACGCTCACGCTTTGCGAGCGCGTGCTAGGGCTCGAAATCGCGCGGCGGGGGAGCGGGTTTGATCGGAGCGGCGCGCGATTTGGCGGGCCCGTCGCTGTCGTTGGCGGTTGCTGGTTTGGGGTGAGCAGCGGGCGCCGGACTCGCTGGTTTGGCTTTCGGCCGGGCTTTGCTAGGGGGCTTGGGGGTGCCTTCGGGCGCTGAGGCTGCTTCGGGCGAAGCTTCAGTTTTCGACGGATCGCTGAGTGGTGGGCCGATCGAGCCGTCGTCGGTGTTGATGCCGTGGGTCAGGGCGGCCAGCAGTTGTTCGGTGTTGGTGCGGACGGCTTCGGAGCGTGCGCGCATCAAGGGGATCAGTTTGTGAGCGTCGGCGAGATTTTTTTTCACCTCACTCGGTTTGCCGACGGGGGCTTGCGAAAAGGCTTGGTCGACACCGGCGTCGAGGCGGATCGTCATCAGGTCGAGGCGACCGAGCGCTTGTTCTTTCTGCTTCATGGTGAGCAGCCAGCGAAGCAGCGTGGTGCTCGAGCTCTCCACGGTCGCGAGCAGCAACGCGGCGGGGGCTTCTTTAGGACGGGCGTTGCTGCGGATCAGCGTGCGGGCCGTTTCAGGGCCGTCAGCAGCCGAAATCTGGTCGAGCCGGAGGTGGACGCCCGCGCGGCTCAAGCTCAGCGCTTCTTCGTGCAAGCGCTGCTCGATCATGGCGGGCGTTGCTTGCGGTTCGAGCTGGAGCAGCTGGGTGAGGCGCAGCGCTTCGGCTTGGGGAGTCTTGGGCGCTTCCGCCATGCTGACTTGAAGCAGGTACAGGTCGACGAAGAACTCGTCGTAGTAAGCGTTGCCGGAAGCGTAATACTTGCCTTGGGCGACCGTCGATTCGCTGCGAGAGCCGAACAGCGCGCAGCCGCTCGCCGTGCTGCCCGCGAGCGCACTCAGCAAAAGCGCCATGGCCAAGCCGGTCCGAGTCTTCGACTCCGTTGGCCTGATTGGCCGGTGCGGCCTCATTCGCCGGATTGGCATGCGAGCGTTGCTCCCCAGAGTTCGTCGTGGCCCGCGGTGGTCAGGATGAAGAGCGTGACCGCGCCGTCCGCAAAAGTGGCCAGCGCGCCCTGTCCGGCGTTTGCGCCTTTGGGCGAGACGGCGATGCTCTGGCCGATCGGGCTCAGATCCGTGGTGAAGGTTTGGACGTGCACGTGGTACTGCGCGGAGCTGCCCTCGGTCCATTGCACGAGCCAGCGATCGCCGCTGAGCGCGCTGAGCGCGGGCGACATCGCGCCGCTGCCGCTGCCGGCCGTGAGTTCGCGCGCGGGTCCAGGCGGTGCGCCGGGCTTGCTCAACGACACGAACAGCTTCCAGCCCGAGCTCGCAGAGTCGCGACCGGCGAACGCAATCAGCGCGCCCGCGCTGCTGCCTGCGATCACGGGCGTGCCCAAGAACGGGGGCGCGCCGGGCACTTCTGCGAGTTCGGATTTCTTCTCGCCGTCATTGGCAACGAAGCCGATCAAGATCGCGCCCGATTGCCCGCCGCGCCGAAACGTGACGCCGTAGCCGTAGTCAGCCAATTGTGCCGAGCGTGGTTCGGTGATTTTCAGGCCCGGCTCGAGCTGCCAAATCAGGCTGGTATTGCCGGCGACGACGCGTGAGAAGCCGGCATTGCTCACGCCCAACGTGAAGGGCGGGATTTCGTCGACGGTGTGCGCCGAGCGCAGCACGTGATCGTCGCGGTCTACGAAGAACGTGAGTGAGCCGGAACGCGCGAGTGGGACGACGCCGCGCACCGCGTCTTTGCCTTCTTCTTCGAACACGGGTGAGACATCGAGCGTATTGGGATCGACGCGCAGCCCAACCCCGCGGGTCTTGGTCTCGGCGATGCCTAACGCGAGGTCGCCGCCTTTTTCGACGTTTGCCGCGTAGGGCGGCACACTGCGTTCGACGCTGGCCGCGATCTTTGCCGCCGGCAACGTGACCCGGCAACCGGGCGGCGCTTTGGGTGGGCTCGGCGCGGGGACGCTGCTTGCCCGCGGTTGCACTTCTGGAGTCGGAGTCTTGCTCGTCGAGTGGGAGAGCGTGAGCAGGATCAGCGCGACCAAAAGTGCGCCGCTCAGCGCCGAGAGCGCCATCACGACGGTGCGACTGTCGAGCCCGATACGGCCGATCTTGAGCAGGAATTCCTGCCGCGGACGGGGCACGGCGTCTTCCGCATCGGCGCTCGATTTCAGCGCCGCGCGCGCCGTGAGCGGGATGGGCGTGCGCTGGGCTTCGGCCGGAACCTGGGCCACGACCTCGCGCGCCGAGTCCAATGACGGTTCGAACGAAGGCGGCGGAGCTTGGACCAAGAGGCCGCGATTGATGACCGGTGGTAGGGCCGTCGGGAGTAGGGGCGAGGGCAGCGGCGCCGCAGGGAGCGGTGTCTCGAGCTTGCCGCCGAGCGGACCAAAGCCCGGGACCGGGGTCATCGCTGCGCGCGGTGAAGAATCCAACGCCGGCACAGGCACCCCGCGCGCCGGTGGCGGGACCGCGCCGGGTGGGCGCAATGTGGCCGTGGCAGACGTGACGCCTTGCTCCTCCGAAAGCGTCGGCATGGCGGCGCGTGCACGCTGGGGTGGGGGAGGTGGCCCCGACGACGGACGCGCTGGTTTGAGCGAGCCGCGCGCGGGACCGAGCGTGCCGAAGCTGCTCGGGGGGGGCACGGACGCGGCCGCAATCGCGACGGCCAGCTCAGCGACGCGATGGGCGGGTTGCCACTCGGCCCACCCCGAACGCCAAACGAGCGTCCCACTGCGCAAGGCGCCCGTGCGCAGTGCATCGCGCAGCACGGAACCAGTGCCCGACAGGCGCGCGCCGTCGGCCGCCAGCCAATAGTATAAGACGTCTTGCGCGGGATCGACCAAGCCGGGCTCCAAAGACCAGAGTCCTTGATTATGCCCGCACTTGCCACGAAAACAGTGAGAAAGTCTCACTCCGCGGAAGCCGCCGCGTAGGCGACGGCCACGCAGCCGACGACACGGTCGCCCGCGGCGTGAAGCGCCTGGATGCAGGCCGAGAGTGTCGCACCCGTGGTCACCACGTCGTCGACGAGCACGATTCGTTGGGGTGCTGCTTCTACGGCGCGAACTCGAAACGCTTCGGTGACGTTCTGTTGCCGCGCCTGGCGGTCGCGCTTGGCCTGTTGTTCCGTGTGCCGCACCCGACACAGCCGCCGCGCGTCGACTCGAGCCCGCTGCATACGTGCAAGTTCACGCGCGAGCAGGGCCGCTTGATTGTAGCCGCGTTCGGCCAGACGCAGCGGGTGAAGTGGCACTGGCACCCACACGTCGCTCGGCTCGATGCCGAGCAAATCGATCGCGCGTGCCGAGTGGTGGCAGAGCGCTCCGCACAGCTCCGGCGCGGCGCCATATTTGAACCGGTGAATCGCCGAAATCAGTGGCTCCGCGTAGCGTGCGCCCGCGAACACCGGCACCCCGGCGAGGTGGCACGCCACATCTAGCAGCGGCTCCGGCTCGCCACAGGCCGCGCAGTAGCCCGAGAGCGCAGGCTCGAGTGCTTCACAGGCCAAGCAGCGCGGCGGCGCGAGTAAGTCCAGCAGGGCTGCGCCCAGCGACTGCGTGAGTTTGCGAGCATTCACCGCTCACCCTTCGGTGGGCGAGCGTCGCGGGTTGCGCAGATTCGTTACAGGCCGAGCAACTGCGTCATCGACGCTTCGTCGGCCGGTGTGAACGAATAGGCCTCGAACTCTTCGCTGGCGACCCAGCGAAACGCGCTCACGTTGACCGCGCTCGGCTGGCCCTCGAGCAAGCGGCCCTCGTACAGGTACAGCTCGACCACGTAGTGCTCGTATGGGTGGCTGACGAAGCTGATCAATTTCCCGGATTGGATGTCCACGCCGACCCGATGCATGACCTCGCGCTTGAGCGCGGCCGCGTCGCTTTCGTCTTCTTCCACTCGACCGCCGGGAAACTCCCAAAGCAGGGGCAGAACGGCCGTCGCGCGGCGTTGGGTAATCAAGTAGCGGCCGCCGTGTTCGATCACGGCAGCCACGACTCGAATCGTGCGGGTCGATCCCATCTTTTTCGATCAGTAGTCGATGCGGAACAGCTGCTGCCCCATGAGCAGGATGTCGGTCGCGCCGACGGTCCGCTCACTGCGCAGACGCACGAAGGTGCCGTTCGAGCTGCCGACGTCCGTCAGGTAGATCTTTCCGTCCGGACCCTTGGCGATGCTGCAATGCAAACCGGAGACGTAGCCGTCTTCGGAGAACAAGATGTCGCCGCGTTCACGGCCGCAGTGCACGCCGCGCTCCGGGATCGGAAAGGAGTTGCCCGTGGTATCGCGACCAATGACCAACGCCAAGCGGCCGATATAACCCTTCGCCGGACTGCCGAAGCGCTCTACGTTGTCGGGCGAGCGGCCCTGGCCCTTGAGCTCTTCCAGGCGAATGATCTCCTGGCCGATGCGGAACAAATCTCCGAACTCGAGCAAGCAGGGTTCGTTCGGGCGCAGCTTGAGGTACACGCCATTTAGCGAATCCTCATCCTTGATCGACAGCTGATTTCCGCGGCGCGTGAAGGTCGCGTGGCGCGGCGAGAGGTAGCTGTCACCGGCGAAGATCGAGCCCGTGTCGCGGCCCAGTGTGATCTGCGCGACGTCCGGCAAGCGGTACGTGCCCGCCTCACTGCCGTCGGCGCGCAGGGCAGTGAGAATGATCTGCGGATAGGTCGACGCGGTCGGTGCTGCTACGGCGGGTGCCGCGGAAGGGCTTGCGCTAGCGAGCGCTCCGAGGTTGTAGCCGCACGATGCGCAGAAGCGATGACCCGTGCCGTTCACGTGACCGCATTGCGGGCAGGTGACGGTGGCACTCGTTCCCGCTGGAGGGCCCGAGGGCTGGCGCGCCGCAGCGGGTGGCGCTGACGGTTGTGGTGGCGCAACCGGCGGGGGCGCCGCTGATGGCGCCGGCATCGGCGCAGGCGCAGGGACGGCGGCAACGGCCGGCACCCCTTGCGGAGGCGTCGCCGCCGTAAATGGTTTCGCTGCGGCTGCACGCGGGAGCTCTGCTCCGCAGCCTAAGCAAAACTTATAGTGGTCCTGATTCTCCTTGCCGCACTTCAAACACGTGATCACAGCTGTCCTCCAGGGGAGCGGACCGAGCAGACGAGGAGATGAACTTCCCTCGTAACCGCGCGATTATCCACGCCCCTTTGCCAGGGTCAAGGTCTCGAGCTCAGGGCGTGAGCTTGGCCAACGCTTCGCGCAGTAAGTTCCCGAGCGGTTCGGTGCTCACCTTCGGTCCAAGGGCCGACACTGCACGCTCGGCCTCCCCCGGTCGATAGCCCATATTCACCAAGGCGCTGAGTAGGCGATCGGCCTCGTTTCCCAGGCCCGAACTCTCGACCGGTGTGCTCGCGACGTTGCTGTCCAGGCCGCGAAGTTTTTCCTTCAACTCCAAGACCAGCCGTTCGGCCGTCTTCTTGCCGATGCCCGGGATCTTGCCCAAACGCGCATGATCTCCGCGCTCGACGGCGCGCGAGAGCTCATCCACCGGCATGGCGCTCAGCACGCCCAAGGCCGTCTTGGGTCCCACGTTGGGCACGCCCAGGAGCAGCCGGAACACGCGCCGGTCCGTCTCCGTAGCGAAACCGAACAGATCGAGGGCGTCCTCCCGCACGTGCGTGTGGATCCACAGCTCGACCTCACCGTTCGCGTCGAGCCGCGCCCGACCTAGAGTGCCGACCGGCGTCAACACGTCGTAGCCCACGCCGTGGACGTCGAGCACGACCGCGCCCGTCGCTTCGTCGGTGAGCACGCGACCGCGCAATCGACCGATCACGCCGGGCTCCGCCGGCGCTCAAGCGGCACCGCGCTCAGCGTACGGGTTCGGGGGAACGAGAGAAGGGGGGACGGGAAAAGCGTCAGGTGCGGGAAGGTAGTGGCTTTTGATCGCCCGAGCAATCCCGTGCTAGAGCGCGCCATCCATCATGACGAGTCACCGCATGCTGTTCGGAGCATTGGTCCTGCTTGCCGCCATGGGCGCGCTCGCGGCGTGCGGCGGCTCCTCGAGCGAAACGCCGCCGCCCTTGCAGCCTGACCCCGCTGGGTTTCGCTACGCCTCCGGCGCGCCCCCCGTGCGGGCCGAGGACGACAGTGACGCGGGGGATGCTCCTGCGGCCAGCCCCGAAACCACGGACGACCCGAAGCCGCGCGTGCCGGCGCGCTCTACCCCAAGCTCAGCCCACTGATTAGAACGCGCCGCTGAGCGCGACACCGGCAAAGCCCGGTGCGACGCTGGGGCTGACCAGGGGATGACGCACGCTGGCGGTGCTCGCTGCGTGGCGCGGCTGCACGAAGTACCAGATCAGGCCGCCGGCGAGCGTGACCGCGCCGACGCCGGCCACGACGCCGCCGACTGTCTTTTGCGTCCGAGCATCGTTGCCTGCCGCCTTGTTTGCGGCCGCGTCGGTGCCGGTGCCGCAATCGCGATTGGGGCATAGCTCTTCGTAGTGGTTCACGTCTTTGGCGCCCTTGGCGTATAGCCCCGCGCCGACGATCAAGGCCACACCTCCTGCACCGGCGACGATCAACGGAACGATGGAGCGCTTGCCTTGGTGGGCGTCCGTGTCTGGCGCTGGCGGCGGCTCTGTCGGCGCTGGTGCGGTGGGGGGCGGCGGCGTAACAGCGACGGGGACTGCCTTTTCCGAGGCGATTTGCTTTTTGAGCACCTCGATGCGCCGCTGGATTTGCTCCTTGTCGGCCGTGCTCGGTTCACGCACCAAGAACGTCTCGAGCGCGACCACTGCTTGGCGCTTCTGCCCGTACAGCTCGTAAGCGCGCGCCAAATTCTTCAACAACAGATTGGCCGTGCAGTCGCGGCGATAGGCGTCTTCCCAATAGGTGATGGCGCGCGGATAGTCGGCTTCGTCGAAGGAAGCGTTGCCGGCTTGGTAGGCGCCCTTGGCGGCGGCGGTTTCCGCGTCGGTGGGCGCCTTGATGCACTCCGGGTACGCCTTCGGTTCGTCCTCTGCATGTGCCAGTGCCGGCGCCACCGCCACGGCACCCCCAATCAACCAAAGGCTCAAGTGCTTCCGCATTCTGTTTCTCTTCATCTCGTGAGGGGCGCTCACGTCCAAGAGCGCCAGCATACGAGCAATCGCGGTCAGAGCCCAAATGCTTCGCGTGGCCGGCCGCATGGCCAAGGCACGCGCAACGGGCGCGCAATTGCGGGCAACGGGGCGACTGTGCACGCCTACACGTGTGCATTTTCGTGCTCGAAGACGCCCTTGTGCCGGAAGACGATCCGGGCTCATGTTTGCTCTGGTGAGCTCGGTTTTTTTGTCGCGCCGAGGCGCGCTGGTCGTCCTTCTTCTTGCGCTGCTGGCCGCCCTGGCGACGGAAGCGTGGGCCCAAGGCAAGGACGGTTCCGGTAAGCGCTTGGAGGCGATCCGTTCGGAAATGGATCGCGGCCAAGGCTTTTACCTCGCGGGGAACTACGCAGGCGCCGCCGAGGTGTTCGAGGCGGGCTACGCGGCTTACCCCTACTCGGCGTTCCTGTTCAACGCAGGGGTTTGCTACCAGAAGCAGAACGACGTCGACCGTGCGCTTGCAAAATTCAAAGAGTACGTGAAGGTCGATCCGAATGCGCCGGACCTCGACAAGGTCAACCAGCGCATCGCCACGCTAGAAGCGGCAAAGGCGGCCGCGGCTGCCGCTGCGGCCGCAGCGGTGACCGCGCCGGTGGGCGATGCAGGCGTCGACACCGCGGCGGGTGCAGACGCGGGCGCGCCCGCCCCGCCCGCCGTCGTCTTGCCCTCGGGCGACGATCAAAACTCGATGAAGTCTCTAGTCGTGATCGAGACCGAGCCGGACGGAGCGCCGCTCCGCATCTACCAGCGCGTGGACGCGAACGCGCGTTTCACGCTGGGCGCGGCGGAGCACCCGGGCTGGAAGGAAGTCGTGGCCACGCACGCTCCGGCCAACCTCACTCTCGATGTTGGCCAGTACCACGTCGTGGTCGACAAGTTTCGCGACTTCAACGCCAGTGAAGCGGACATGGCCGTCTCGCCGGGGCACGTGCATCAACTCAAGGCGAACTTGTCGCAAGGTAAGTTCATGGCCTTCTTGCGCGTCTCATCGAACGTGCTCGGCGCCCACATTTGGATCGACGATAAAAAGAAGGAGCACCCGCTCTGGGGGGATGCTCCACACGGCGAGCTGGTCCCCGGCGGCAAGCACGATGTCTTGGTAGAAGCGCCTGGATTCGAGCCCTTTTTGTCCAGTGTCGACTTCGAGCACGGTGAGCAAAAAGAGCTCGAGGTGCGTATGGTGCGCGTCAATTACGGTGTCTTGCGCATCGACTCCTCGGCGCCCGAAGTGAAGATCCGGATCGACGAGCAAGCCAAGGGGACTTGGCGTAGCGGGCAAGATCCACTCGATATTCGTTTCGATTCCGGCAATCACAAGCTGACCATCGAGAGCGACGGACGGAAGACTTTCGAGGGCACGATCGCCGTGCCGCGCGGCCAGATCTTGCCGCTACATGCGAAGATGATCCCGAAGTATCCACGAGGCCCGGCTTGGACTCAGGCCATCATTGGCGCGGCCTTCTTGGGCGGCGCCATTTACGCCGGCGCCGAGTCGAACCATTTGTACAACGAGCTGCAGACCGACCGTCAGAACGGCAGCCTGGAAGGCTCGGACAGCCGCGCGACGCGCGGCAAGTGGTTCGCGATCGGCGCTGACGCGGGCTTCGTCGTGGCGGGCGTATTGGGTGGCCTCGCGACCTACAACTTCATCAAGGATCCGCTGCCGGAATCTTCGGTCAGTCAGGGCAAGTTGCTCGAGTTCGACGATCCTCTGAAGGCCCGCCCGGTGGCGCACTGGGCGCCGAGCCGAGCCCCACGGCAAAACGTGGCCGCGGCCGAGAGGGGGCCGCGCTTTCAGTTCACACCCAGTGCCTCGAGTACGGGTGGCGGCTTGTTTTTCGGAGGAAAGTTCTGATGCGCGCCCGCTTGCCCCGGCTGAGCCTGCTTGGCTGTCTACTGTTCAGCGCGTCCGCTTGCTCCTGGTCACGTTTTGACGACGTGACCAAAAATGCGCCGGTCGTGCTGCTCGAGAAGCCGGACTCGATGAACGGTGGCTTTGGCGTGAGTCTCTCGACCGTGACGAACGACGGACAGACCGAGCTGCTCGTGGGCGGAACGGTCAGCGTATCCGGTGCCGCGCTGTACGACCTCGGCCAAGAGGACGCGCCCGGGACCAAGGCCACCGATACCGGCTACTGCACGGGGGATAGTGGACCGTGTTCGCTATCCTCGCTCACCGCTGGGTTCGCCAACGCGAGTGGTCCGGATCGGGCTCGCCCGCTGTGCTTTGCGGTCGGCAGCGGCGCGCTGACCAACAAGCAGGGGCTCGTCGTGCGTTGTCAGGACTTCACCGAGTACACCCTGGGCATGCCTCAGGCCGCTCAGGACCTGCTCGCCGCATCGATCGTTCAAAATAAGCCCCGCGACTTCCCGATGGCAACGGACCGCACAGACGATCCGGTGCTGCTGGCCAGCTTGCCGGAGAAGCATTTGGCTTGGTTTTACCCGGTCAAGAGCACGGCGTTCAGCGAGCTGCTCGTGCCCAGCGGCGTAGACGTTGCCGACCCGAGCTTCGGCCGAGCGCTGGCCGTGCTGGCCGTGGCCGGCGGGCGCGTGCTCGCGCTAGGGGTGCCCGGCAAGTCAGAAGTGTTGCTTTGGAAAAGCGACGGCAGCGCGAACTCGAGTTATATCGGCTGCTTGGCTGGCGCCCCGGGCCTGGGCCGCGCGCTGGCGAGCGGTAATGTCGCCGGCGATGTCAGCGATGATTTAGTGGTTTCCGACGACACGCACGTGCAGGTGATCGACGGGTCGGTGCTGTTTGGTTTGCCTCAGACGGACTCCGGCGAGTGCGGACTGTCAGCGAAGATCCCCCAGGCGGTGTTCGACGGGTTCGACTGTGGTTCAAGCAAAAACGTTGCGGAATGCGAGAAGTCCGAGTTCGGAGCGACGCTCGCGGTCGGCGACTTGGACGGCGACGGCGCCGGTGAAGTGATCGTGGGGGCGCCGAAAATGCCCGTGAATGGCAAAGAAAATGCAGGTGCGCTGCTGGTTTACGAGCTCAACCCCTCGGGAGCCGCCCTGGTCGACACGAGAGTCATGTCTTCCGCCGAAGCTGGAGACGAGCTGGGCCGGTCGATCGTGACGCCGCACGTCGGCAAGCGTGACATCATAGCCGCGGGCGCCCCCGGCCACGGCAAGGCGGCGCTCTTTTACTGCTCGGCGCTGCTCCCCAGCGGCGCAGCGGGCTCGCGCTGCCCATAATGGCCGGCCACCACTCCCAGATTCGGACGATCGGCGATGCTCCCTGAACGTAAACAGATCTTAGTCGTCGACGACGAGCCGAACCTGCGGCGCGTGCTCAGCGCGCAGCTCGAACGCGATGGCTACGACGTGCACACCGCGGAAGATGGGGAGCAAGCGTTGTTGGTGCTCAAGGAGCATCACTTGGATCTAATCATCACCGATCTGCGCATGCCCAAGCTCGACGGCATGGAGCTCTTGCGGCGTGCCGTTGCGATCGACGACGAGCTGCCGGTCGTGATGATCACCGCTCACGGCACCGTCGACAATGCGGTCGAGGCACTCAAGACGGGCGCCTTCGACTACCTGACCAAGCCCTTCGATCAAGCCGAAGTCCGCGCCATCGTGCGCAAGGCGCTGCGCACGCGCGATCTGTCGGCCGCCGAGGCCACGCGCCCGGAGTCGGACGCGCGCGAATCGGCACGCTACGGCATCATTGGCCAGAGCCCGAGCATCCTGGAACTGTACGCGGTGCTCGATCGTGTGGCGGATACGCCGACCACGGTGCTGATTACGGGTGAAAGCGGCACGGGCAAAGAGCTCGTGGCGCGCGCGCTGCACGAAAATTCGTCGCGCCGTGATAAGCCGTTCATCAAGGTCAACTGCGCGGCCATCCCCAAGGATCTGATGGAAAGTGAGCTGTTCGGCCACGAGCGCGGCGCCTTCACGGGCGCCGTGGGCTCCAAGCCCGGACGCTTCGAGCTGGCCAGCGGTGGCACGCTATTTCTGGACGAGATCGGGTCGATTCCGGTCGAGATGCAGGTCAAATTGCTGCGCGCGCTGCAGGAGAGTGAGTTCGAGCGCGTCGGCGGCGTGAAGACCATCCGCGTCGACGTGCGCTTGGTGGCCGCGACCAACAGCGATCTGAAACGCGAGATCGCGGCCGGCGCATTCCGTGAGGACTTGTACTATCGCTTGAACGTCGTGCCGATTCGCTTGCCGTCGCTGCGCGAGCGCGCAACCGACATTCCGCTGTTGGCCAAGCACTTCATCGACAAGTTCAACGCGCGCTTGAAAAAGAGCGTCACCGGGGTCGAAGCCGACACGGAGGCGCACCTCGTTTCTTATCCCTGGCCGGGCAACATCCGTGAGCTCGAGAACGTGATCGAGCGCGCCGTGTTATTCTCCGACGGCAGTGAGCTGAAGGTCTTGGATTTGCCTTCGGAAGTGCGTGACGTCTCGACTCCAGAGCCGCCCGCCACGCAACCCGTCAGCGAGAGCGCGGTCTCGGCCGCGGCCGCCGCCGATGGCTTGAAGGAGCAGGTCAAGGCCGCCATGAGCCGCCTCGAGCGCGAGTTGATCGTGAAGGCGCTCGATCAAACCTCGAGCAACGTCACGCATGCCGCGCGCTTGCTGAAAATCTCGCGCAAGGGCCTGCAGCTGAAGATGAAGGAGCTCGGTCTGCGCGAGCGGGACGAGCGCTCGGAATCGTGAACCCGCAGCGCCTCGCTGCGTCGACCGCTCTCCTTTGCTACCTCGGTCTTTGCGTTGGGTGCCGGGCGCATCGCGCCGCACCCGCGCAGCAGAGCGCGCCCAAGAGCTCGGCCAGCTCGTCGATCGCACAGCCGGAGGTGCCGCCCGAACCACGCCAAGGCATGGTCTGGGTACCACGCGGGCCGCTGGTTGCGGGTACGCCCGAAGGCAGCTTACCGCGCGCCGCGGACGAAGAGATGCCGGGCGAGCAAGTCATCCTCAAGGGTTATTACATCGATCTCTTCCCGTATCCCAACGAGGAGGGCGCGATCCCGCTCACCAACGTGACCCAGGCCGCCGCCAGCGCGCTGTGTAGCGAACGCGGCAAGCGGCTATGCAGCGAGCTCGAATGGGAACGCGCCTGCAAGGGCCCCGACAATCATCGTTATGAATACGGCGAAAATTATCACGGCGAGCGCTGCGGAACAGGCCGAGTCGCGGTGATGCGCCCAACCGGGATCCGCGTCTCTTGCCGCAGCGATTTCGGAGTCCGAGATCTCCACGGCGGCGCGTGGGAGTGGACGGCCAGCGCGTGGGGCCGCGGCACGAGCCCGAACGCGGGCCTGGTCAGCGTGCGCGGCGGCAATGCGGCCGACGGCGAGATCGTGGGCCGCTGTGCCAACGCCCGCGCGGAGAAACCGAGCGTGCCGAGCGGCACGATCGGTTTTCGCTGTTGCGCAGGGCCGCCCAACACGGTCGAGGTCGTGCTCGACATCAAGCGCGGTCCGAACCTGGAATTGCTCAACCGAATCGACAAACCGCCGCTCGCTCAAATCCTGGAAGCGTTGCCGGCGTCCGCCAACGCCGAACTCGGCTCGCGCGCGGGGCTGAGCATCGATCACCAGTGGCTGTGGCGCCCGATCGGCAACGAGGAACTGTACGCGACCCGCATTTGCTCCGGGCTCGGTCGGCGCCCCGCGTGCGGCATAGCCATCAGCCGCAACTTGCTCGGCCGTCCCAGGTTGCTCGCGTGGGCATCGACTCGACACTGGCTACCGAGCGCCGAAACTGATCGCGACCCACGCGACCTGTGGCTGATCGGCGGCGACGAGACGGGCACCTATCAGCGCCTCGTGCAGTACCGCTTCGGCGCGGTGGTGGTGATGGCGGAGGAGCACCGGCTGCGCGAAAGCAGCAGCAAGAAAAAGAAGAAGAAAAAGAAAAAGGGTTAGCTCGAGGTTTTTGGTCTCTCCGGCGTGGCGAGCGCGGCTTCGAGTTCCTGAACCCGGCGTCGCGTTGCGTTGAGCTGAGCGGTCAGGCGGACGATGATCTCGATCCCTGGCCAGTCGACCTCTAGGTTGCGCCACAACGTGCGAGCGAGCAGCACTGAATCCACGTCGACACTCATGACTTCGTCGCGTTGCTCGATCAATCCTTCCTCGAGCAGGCGCACGATCAATTCGTGATCGCCGTCGACGAGTTCGAGCAGGTGCTGGTAAGTGAAACGGATCATAGCGCAAGGCCCTCCCGGATCGGGGTCGTGTACAGCTGGTCAGACGCAGCCAGCGCTTTGGCGAACTCGTCGTCGGCGATGTCGGGCATCCGTACATCGAGCTCGACGAGCATATCGCCGCGGTGATCCTTGCGCTCGACACCCTTTCCTCGCAGACGGAGTGTTGCATGTTGCTTGCTGTGAGCAGGGATCTTGAGCACCACCGAGCCGTCGAACGTCGGCACGTTGATGTTCGCGCCGTTGTAAGCCTCGTTCAGCGTGATGGGCAGCGTCAGGCGTAGATCGAGTCCCTCCCGGCGAACGAGGGGATGGGGGCGCACGATGGTCTCGATCACGAGATCGCCGCCGGGTCCGCCATTTTGGCCGGGCGAGCCCTTGCCCCGGACGCGGAGCGTATCGCCCGTGTCGGCGCCACGCGGGATGCGAACGTGAACAGTGCCGTGGTCTGGCAGATCGGCCGTCAGCTCCGTGCCCTCGATGGCTTGTCGCAGGTCGATGTCAATCGAGGTGTAAAGGTCACGGCCGCGTGAGGGACCGCGTGGCGCTTGGCGCTGAAAGAGCTCGCTGAAATCGAAATCGAGCGGGCCTTCGGAGCCCGCGAAGCCAGAATTGCGTCGTTGGCGCGACTCCTGCCAGCTCGCATACTCGCGGGCCTTGTCTGGATCGAAGCCGGTTTGCAACGAAGCATCGCCGAATTCATCGTACGCCTTGCGCTTCGCCTCGTCGGACAGCACATCGTAGGCGGCTGCGATCTTCTTGAAGGCAGCCTCAGCGGAGGCATCGCCCGGATTGACGTCCGGGTGGTATTTGCGTGCAAGCTTGCGATACGCCTTGCGAATTTCATCGGCGCTAGCGGTCTTGGCGACGCCCAAAGTTTGATAGAGCGACTCATCCATGCCTGGATTCTATAACGAAAATGCCGAGGCCGTGCCTACTGAACGGGCGCAGTTTCTCGACTCGCCTTCGCGCTCGCACCTGGATAGTCTTCCCGGCGAGGGGGCTGATTCGCGTAAGAACGACAGCGAGAGAGTAGATGCCGACACGAATTGGATTTCTGATATTTCCCGACGTTCAACAGCTAGACCTGACGGGGCCGTACGAAATTCTGGCCTCCCTGACCGATACACAGCTCGACCTGGTCGCGCGCGACCTTCGCCCGGTGAAATCGGTCACCGGTCTGCAGTTGTTGCCCACGACGACCCTTCTGGATTGCCCTCAGCTCGACGTACTGTGTGTGCCGGGCGGAAAGGGCGTCAATGCACTCCTCAACGACGCTGAGGCGCTCACGTTCGTGGCAAGGCAAGCGGCGAACGCGCGCTACGTGACGTCGGTGTGTACCGGGGCCCTCGTGCTCGGCGCGGCTGGGCTACTGCACGGCAAGCGCGCTACGACCCACTGGGGAGCGCACGAATTTCTGGCTGCATTCGGCGCCATTCCAGTGCGACAAAGGGTGGTCCGGGATGGGAACCTGTTCACGGGCGGCGGCGTCACGGCGGGCATCGACTTCGCACTGACGCTCGCGGCCGAGCTAAACGGGCGAGCCGCGGCCGAAGCGGTGCAACTCGCCTTGGAATACTCTCCTGCGCCACCGTTCGACGCCGGTACGCCCGAGAGCGCGCCGCCCGAAGTGCTGGCCGGTGTTCGCGCGCGAGTCGAACCGCTCAGAGCCGAACGGCAGCGCTTGGTGCAAGCCTGGCTTGCGAGTCAGGGGTCGGGCCGCTGATTTGAAATCGAATCGCAGTCGCGGCAACGCAGCGGAAGAGCTTCGCTGCGTTGCCACTCGCGTCGCTCCCGCTAGCTGCCGCTCAGGCCGCCTTCAGCACGACTTTTTCACAGCCGTCCACCCGCTTATTGAATAAGTCGAAGCCTCGGGCGGCTTCGGATAGAGGCAGGCGATGGGTGATGATGAAGCTGGGGTCGATTTCGCCGCGCTCGATGCGAGCGAGCAATGGCGCCATGTAGCGATGGGCGTGGCATTGACCGGATTTGATGGTCAACGCTCGGTTGACCACGACGCCCATGGGGAAGGTGTCGACGAACCCGCCGTACACGCCGCTCACGGAGACGATTCCGCCGTTTTTGCATTCGCGAATGGCTTGGCGCAGCGCAATCGGGCGGTCTGGCTCGATCATCAGTGCCTGCTTGGCGCGATCCACAGCGTAGATGGGCCCGTGTGAATGGGCTTCGAGACCGACGGCATCGATGCACGCATCTGGCCCGCGGCCGCCCGTGATTTCCATCAACGCTTCGTGCACGTCGCTTTCTTCGTAGTCGATGGTATCGGTCGCACCGGCCTTCTGGGCCGCCATTTCCAAGCGGTAAGGGTAGCGGTCGATGGAAACGACGCGCTCGGCGCCCAGCAACTTCGCGCTCGCGACCGCGAACTGCCCCACTGGGCCCGCGCCCCAAACGGCGACGACCTGACCGGGTTGGATGTTGCACATCTCCGCGCCCATATAGCCAGTGGGCAAGATGTCGGACAGGAACAATACCTGATCATCGCTCAAGTGCGACGGAACTTTGAGCGGACCGACATCCGCGAACGGGACTCGAACGTACTCTGCCTGGCCGCCCGCAAAGCCGCCCAGGAGATGCGAATAACCGAAAATGCCGCACGGAGAGTGCCCCCACAACTTCTCTGCCATCCACGCGTTGGGGTTGGAGTTTTCGCACAGGGAGGTGGTGCCTTGCTGACAGGCGAAACATTTGCCGCACGCAATCGGGAACGGCACCACTACCCGATCGCCGACTTTCAGGTTCTTGACCGTGGACCCGACCTCGACCACCTCACCCATGAACTCATGGCCGAGTACGTCCCCGCATTCCATGCTGGGGATGAAGCCGTTGTAGAGGTGCAAATCCGAACCGCAGATCGCCGTGCTCGTCACGCGGATGATGGCATCGTGTGAGTTGAGGATTTTCGGATCCGGAACCTGCTCGACGCTGACTTTTTTCTTCCCCATCCAGCAGTTGGCTTTCATCGTGCTGCTCCCTTGGTTTGGATTGATTCGTTGGATGAGGCAGGGCGAGCCGGATGTGGCCCGCGGTGAACGCTCGCGTCCGAGTGCAGCACTTCCCCAGTTTCCAACACCTGCTTCAAGCGCCGCAGATCGCTTTGAATTTGCTGGCTCGGCTCTTCGCCGAAGAGTTTGGCGAAGGCTGCCCCAACTGCTCCGCCAGGTGGATCGTACTTGAGCTCGACTTGAACCTCGGTCCCGCGGCCTCCGGGAGCCGCGCCAAAACGCACCACGCCGCGGTTTGGCACGCTGGTGGTCCCATGCACGGACCGCCACACGATGCATTGGGAGGGGTGATCCAAGATCACTTCGGCTTGCCAAGAAATGCTGAGCCCGGCAGGCCCTTTGACGCGCCACGTCGAACGCTCGTCCAAAACCTCGACCGACTCGAGATGAGCCATGAATTGGGGCAGATTGGAGAGGTCCCGCCAGAATTCGTAGACCGCCTTCGGCTCGCGATTGATGGTGATGGTCTTCCGCACGTGAATGGACGTCGCGGTGCTGCGGGCGGACTCACGACTCTCCCTTGCGGCAGAAAGGGCATCGATTGCGGTCACACCTGCCACAGCGGCCGTGGCCGCGATTAGGCGCGTGCGCTTCGTTCGTCCTTGGCTAAACCCCCCGCCAAGCAACGCAAGGTCCATGGCGTCACCCGCTACCCGACTCCAATGCCAGCGGGCCGAGCGCGGTTGCGCGAGTAAGCCAACGCCCGCGAGGAGTTCACGAACACCCAGCGCACGCAGCACCAAGCGCGTGCGCGGCGTCTTTGGCAAGCCAATCAACGAGGCCATGCGGTCGGGAGCGAGCAGCTCCGCTAGTCCGAGACCGACACTCAATACGCCCAAGCCGAGGCCATTGCGGGCCGAAGCGCGAGGGCTAGAACCGACTCTTTGCAGGGCCGGGCCGACGATCTGAGGTCTATTGAACTGGGACATCCATCCTCCGAGGTTTCGGGAAGCGCGATTGCTTTCAAGCTGACTGGAGCAATCGCTGTGCCGTACCGCTCCCCGTGCGGCAGTCATCGTCGCACGCATCGCCCCACGCGGATGCGCTCGAGCCATGGCATTTGTTCTCAGTCGGACACTTTGCGCCAGCGCAGCCGGCGCCTTCGCGCAAGGGCGGCCCCCCTCCCACGTGCGCGCCCCATGGTTCGTGCACGAACTATGAAGAGTTCCTGGCAGCGACCGAGCGGGAGACGGCGCGCCGGGGGCCGCGCTCGCGATGAATACCGTGCGCTGACTGCGTCGTGCATGGCGCAAAACACTTACCGCGTGGCACGTGACCTGCAGGCAATCCGCACATCTCAAACAAGGAGTGACGACAACATGGCCACACAAACGCGTCCTTTGGCGATTGTTACTGGGGCATCGAGCGGCATCGGTTATGAGCTAGCCAGGTGTTGCGCTACGAACGGCTTCGATTTGCTGATCGCGGCCAACGAAAGCGAGATCGAAGGCGCCGCCGTTGACCTGCGCGCTACCGGCGCGACCGTGCAAGCCATTGAAGTGGACCTCGCCACGCAGGAAGGAGTCGACGCGCTCTATGCGGCTGCCAAAGGGCGCCCTGTGGCGGCGTTGCTGGCAAACGCAGGGCGGGGGCTCGGCCGCGCGTTTTTGGACCAGAGTTTCGAAGAAGTCCGAGACGTGATCGACACCAACGTCACGGGTACGCTGTACTTGGTCCAGCAAGTGGGCCGCGAGATGGTCGCGCGGGGTGAAGGAAGAATTCTAATCACCGGTTCCATCGCCGGCTTCATGCCGGGCACTTTCCAAGCGGTCTATAACGGCACCAAAGCGTTGCTTGATTCCTTTTCGTACGCGCTACGTGAGGAGCTGAAAGACACGGGCGTGACGGTGAGCTGCCTCATGCCCGGCCCCACCGAAACGCTATTCTTCGAGCGGGCTGATTTGATGGATACCAAGGTGGGCACGGCCAAGAAACAGCCCGCCGAGGAAGTCGCGAAGGTAGGCTTCGACGCGATGATGCGTGGCGAAGCCGCCGTGATCGCTGGCTGGAAGAACAAAGTTCAGGCGACGATGGCGAACCTCCTGCCCAACGAAACGCTGGCTGAGCAACATCGCAAGATGGCCGAGCCCGGAACGGCCTCGAAACAGTAGGACTCTGTGGGGCGGCGCGCCGGCAGAGAGTCGAGCGCGCCGCGCGTCGCCAGCAGCGATGCCACCGACTGCAAGCAGACGTAACGATCGACCGCGCTCAGCCATCGAGTGGGCCGCGGAATGGATCGACGCCAGAAATGGGGGCAAGCTTCACTGTTTTGCCGCTAGCCGCTGCTTCGTAGATCGCCGCGATCAGTTTCATGTCTTGCAGCCCCTCTTCGCCTGGGGTGTGGGGGGTGCGGTTGTTGAGCACGCAACCTGCCAAATGGTCCAGCTCGAGGGCAAATTGGTTCTTCGCTTCGAGCCGAGGCTGGCTGATCACTTCGGCGTCGCTGTCCTCGCGTTTGCGCGCGATGCGCAGCGCCTGCCCGGAATAAGGGAATGCCGGGTCGAGCTCGGCCCAGCCCTGCGAACCTATCACTCGGTACATCTTCGAGTCATGGCAGCCATAAGACGTGTAGCAAGATGCGCTGAAGCCGGACGGGAAACGCAGACTAAAGTTCACCTGTTCTTCGACTTCAGTGAACCGCGGATCGCCAGGCGTGGAATATTGCATGGCCTGCACCTCGCTCGGCTCTTCGCCGGAAATGTAGCGGGCAGCGTTCAAGCAATAGATGCCAACATCCGGCAACGCGCCACCGCCTGCGAGCGCCTTCTTGAGGCGCCATTGTCGCGGGTCGCCTTGTGCCTGCCCATTGCTGGCCACGAAACTCTTCAACTGACCCAACGCGCCGCTCCGAGCGAGCCGGATCACCTCACGGTTGTAGGGTTCGTATTGCATGCGGTAAGCGATCATCAGCTTGGTCTTTGCCTGGGCGCAGGCATCAATCATCTGCTGGCAATCGGCCACGGAATTCGCCATCGGCTTTTCGCACAATACGTGTTTGCCGGCGCGCGCCGCGCGAACCGTAAACTCTGCGTGCATGGAGTTCGGCAGCACGACGTACACGAGGTCGACGTCGGGCAATTCCTCGAGTCGATCGTAGTGTTGGTAATCGAGCACGTTTTTGGGGTTCACGCCGTATTGGCCTGCGACCGCGTTGCCCTTTTCTCGATCACCGGTGACCAAGGCGGCTACTTTGCACAGCTTACTGGCGGCAAATGCCGGCAAAATCTGCTGCAACGCGAGCCGGCCGAGCCCCACCACGGCCACGCCCAGGCGCTTGTCCGGCGCTCGAGTCTCCGGGGCATCGTTCTTCTCGGCCTCACTCGAAGCGAGGAGTGGCGGTAACTTCTTCAAGGCGGGGGCCTCCGGGTTCAACTGTGGCTCGCCAGCGCGACGCCGGCAGGCGCTCAGCGCGGAAAGCGAAAGCGCGCCGACCGTTCGCAGAACGTCGCGGCGATTGAATGCCTGATCGTCGTCATGGCTCATCTCAACTTACCCTCCGCGCCCGTCGCCAATCGACGAAGGCTCCGTGCATTGCCCCTGTCGATGCGAAGGGCATGCCATGCGCGCTGGGAGCAGCCCCCTCGCGCCCATTGTCGTGCCCACCTTCCCGTGGCACCGACGACGGCTACGCGCATACGCCACGCGATGCGAACGGCGTGCCAGCGTTTGCTCGGTGTGCCAGGCTGTCTTTGCGCGCATTTTTCTGCGCCACAGGTTCAGTGCTGAAAGCGAGACAGCGAAGCGGGGACGACAGTAGAATTAGTCTAGTCGTCGCGCAAGAGCGGCTCACGCACGGCCGCATACTCTTCGATCAGGGCGCGCGCCTCCGGTGAAACCTCACTGAAGCGAACGCCAAAGCCCGCGGGGAAATCGTCGCTCAGCTCGTCTTGGGTGTACTCCACTGCGCCAAAGACGCTACACGTGGGGCCAGAGGGGAAGGCCAGCGCGAGCTCGATCGGCGCGCCCAACGCGGGCGGCTTCTCATAGGTGGCTACGAATAGGCCGCCCAGCGAACAGACGTCGTTACTCGAAACGGGTCGGAAAAAATTGGTCTTGGAATGGGCAACGAGTGACACGTCGACCCGCTCGGGGCGGCTCATGCCGCGCTCGATCGTGCGCTGCATTGCCGCAATCGCCGTTGCGATCTCGGTCAAGCGCACGTCCGTCTCGAGGCTCGCGGGAGACGCGCCCGGCGTCATGACTTTCGGCAATAGCTCGCGCAAGAGCGATAGTTGCTCACTCGCCAGGCGCGCGAGCTCGTGCGGGGCCGCGCTCTGCAGAGTGACCTCGAGCTTGGGCCGTGCGAGCGTGGTGAGGCCCTGGCGGAGTGCATCTTGGTCTGCACTGGAAGCGTGCGCCGCGCTGCTCGCGGTCACCGCGCGACCGAGCGCCTCGCGAATTCCCTTCAGTTGGTCATCGAGCAGGCTGAGTGAGCCGGTCACTCGCGCCACCGGATCTTCGTCTTTGCCGCCCATACGCTGGACGCGCACGAAGGATTCTTTGATCTCGGTCCAACGTGCCTTCTGTTCCTCGCTTTGGCGCCCGCGCATCTCGGCGAGCTTCAGTAAGTTTTGTTCGGCTCCGCGGGTCAAGGTTTGCGCTTCACTCGTGTAGTGATCGTCGATCATGCGTTCGAGCTCGGCCTCGTTCATGGCTGCCGCCACTTTTTCGACCATCTTGTTCATGTTGCGGTAGCTGCCTTGCAACTTGAACGGCGGCTCGGTGCGGTAGCGATCGTCTTGCGACGCGGAAGCGATGTATTCCTGGTTCACGCGCAGCAACGTGCGTTGCACCCGAAACAGCTGCTTGAATAGGGCGACGAACTCTTCGATCTCGGCGGCGCCGTAGCCGTGCGAGAGCTCGGAAGCGGGCACTTCCTCGCCCTGAGCCATGGCCACCAACTTGTGCACGTCCGCCGGCTCGCGACCGGCCAGCGGCGCGAGCACGGCGTTCGAAGTGAGCGCGTTTTCCAAATAGCTGAGCGCGAAGGCCTGCTCCTTGCCCTGCAAGATGTCGCCCAGATTGTAGGTGTCGGCGCGATTGGCGAGCATATCCGGGATCTGAAAGCGCGCGCCCGATTCGGTGTACGGGTTGCCCGCCATCACCACGCAGAACTTCTTGCCTCGGAGATCGTAGGTTCGCGAGCGCCCGTTCCAGACTCCCTCGATCCGGCGTTGCGCGTCGCACAGCGAGATGAACTTCTGCAAGAGTTCTGGATTCGTGTGCTGGATGTCGTCGAGGTAGAGCATCACGTTGTTGCCCATCTCCAGCGCTAGATTGATCTTTTCGACCTCTTGGCGCGCCGTCGCGTTGTGCGCTTCGCTCGGGTCGAGAGAGACCACGGCGGTACCCAGGGCGGGACCGTTCACCTTGACGAAGACGAGTCCGAGGCGGCTCGCCACGTACTCCATGAGCGTGGTCTTGCCGTAACCGGGAGGCGAGACCAACAGCAAGAGGCCCATCAAATCGGTGCGCTTGGTCTTGCCGGCGGCGCCCAGTTGCTTCGCCAGGTTGGCGCCGACGAGCGGCAAGTACACCTCGTCGATCAAGCGATTGCGGACGAAAGAAGTGAGCACGCGGGGCGCAAACTCATCCAACCGGAGACGCGCGCGCTCGCGCGCCGCGACCTCGGACCGCAGCTTTTTGTAGCTGCGGTAGCGCGGCGCGCGCTCTTCGATGAAGCTGGTGACGCGCTCGAGCAATTCATCGAACGACAGCGCTAGTTCGCGATTTTTGAGCCGCGGGTGCGTCCCCAACAGGCCGGTGACGAGCGCCTCGGTGGGCGCCGAAGACACGTCGATCGCTGCGCCGCCGAGGGCGACGAAGCGCGCCACTACCTCCAGCCGATACCTGATCAGGGTTGAACTTTGACTCTGCTTCAAGAAGGTGTCGACGTAAGCGAGCGCGATCCCCAGCCGTTCAGGACCATGTGCCTCCAGAAGCGACAGATCTTCCTCGAAGCCGCGCCGCGCCGCCAGCTCTTCGAGGTGCTTTTGAAATTCGGTTCGTAGTTGCTCGGCGCGCGCGCTAACCGTGAAGCTCGGGCGCGCTTGTCCGAGTTCCTCGATCAGGTAGCGGGCCGCGAACGCGGCCGGCATGGCCTTGCTCAAGCCGACGCTCAGGGCATAGCTCGCGATCGGCGCTTCGAATTCGCGCGCCAGCGCCAAACTCGGACCCGGATCGCCGAAGAGCGTGCGCAGCCGTCCGATGCTCTCGGCCCGCCGGGAGAGCAGATCCCGTTGATCCTCGGGCAGCGATTGCCAATAGAGCCAAGCCAAACCGCGCGCATCCGGCGAGAAGCGCAGCAAGCCCGCGCTCTTTCGCAGGCTGAGGACTTTGCCTAGGATAAGGGCCGCGTCCGCGTCGTGCACGCCCGGTTCGTAGCCCTCATCGAGGCGCTCGGCGGCGTACCCGCGCACGAGCTCGGGCAAACGCTCCTCGCGCAGGGCTGCTTCCAGCTCGGCCAAGCTCGTGCCCGCGCGCCCGGCTTCCGCATCGAGCAAGATGGAGACGGCCAAGTACTCCCCGCGGTACACCTCGGCGTTCTCGGAGACGAGGGCTTGGTCCCAGAACTCGCGCCCGCGCTCTAGACCTTCGTCACTGAGCGGCTCGTAGAAGTCGGTCCCCGTCAAGTGACTGAACAAGCCGCCTTCACGGGCGACGATCGTCAATTCGAGCGGCTGAGTGTTGACTAGAAAGCGATGCTCGCCAAAACGGATCGAATCATCCTCCCCGCCGGAGAGTTCGGTCTTGTCTCGCAACGAGCGCAGGGCCGTTTGGCGCGCCGACTTCAACTTCGATTCGAGCTCTTCGGCGCGAACGGCATCGCCGAGTTCGAGCAATTGCGCACGCAACTCTTCGAGCTTGCCCAGCGTCGGGTCAGAGACGAAGAACGTATTCAGCTCGTCGAGCTGCTTGAAGTTCTGCGCGCGGCGTACGATCCCAGACAGGATGCGCTCGGCGGCAAGCGCGAAGTTTTGCGCGCGCCGCTGTCGGTCCTCCACGATCGCTTGGCGGCGGGTGGCGATGGCGCCCAACACTTCTTCGCGTTTATCGGCAATTTCCGGGGCGAATTCCGCAAATTCACCGAACCGGCTCTCCAGCTCCTCCAGCTGCAGCATCAACTTGCCCAGCTGCTCATCGCAAGCTTCCGGGGTCTTGGCCAGACTGAGCGCGCTGACCACGTTCTGGCCGAGCAGCTTGAACTGCACGGCGAACTCCGCGCGGCCCTCGCTGACCGAGAGCGTCTGGTAACGCCCATCGAAGATCGCCCGCGCCCGATTCTGCTTGGCAAATGCCGTGCTCGTCCCGTCGAGGATGCTCGTGCGCGCGGTCGGGTCGGCGACCTTGAGTCCGTTGATCGTCTCGGTGAGTAAGGTCAAGCCCTCGTGAATTCGATCTAGCTCACGGCGCGACTCGGCGAGTTCACCCGCCGTCTTGGTGGCTTCGATCTTCTTCACCAGGAGATCGAGCTCATCCAGCAACGGCTTGAAGGCGTCTGCGGACAGGAAGAAACCAACGCACGCTGCGCTTACTTCGTCGAAGCGTTTGGCGATCGCCGCTTCCAACTCGGCCACACGCGCCTGCTCGACGGAGCGCACCTCCCGGAGCGAGACCAACGAGCCACGCTGCTTCTTCAGCGCGCTGAGCGCGCCCAAGAAAGCGTCCACCGAACGCAAGTCGGCGGGACGCAGCTTGTCCAGGAGCTCTTTTTGGCTCTCTTCCGCGGCGCGGACCGCGTCTCGGGCCGTCTTTTCGAGGGCCCGGAGCTTCTCGAACTCGTCGATGATCAGCGCTGCCGCCGCTTGGGTTTCGCGTACGACGCTCGCCAGATCGAAGGCCTCGGCGTGGCCGAGCCAATGATGAGCGTCCAGCAGTCGTCGAGAAAAACTCACGACGTCTTCGAAGCTGCGACGCGTGGGCGCCTCGAGTTTGGCTAGCTTCTGAATCGTCAACGCTTCGCTGATCCCGGAGACCAGATCGGCGTTGCCGACCTTGGCCAGGTACGAGCCGTCGGTGGGCGCAGAGGCGGCGAACTCGACGGTCGTGAACGGTGTTTGCCAGACCTGCACGGGGTGCACCCGCGTTGGCTCTTGCGCGGGCGTAGCTCGAAATATCAGCATCGTCCCGTCGGAGAACAAGCTGTAGCCGTGGCAGCGGATCGGGGTCTCCACCTCTTTCTTGATCAGGTTGTAGGGCAAGAGCTCGTACTCGCCCTCCTCTTCCCGATAAAAGACGAACAACACGTCTTCGCCGTTCGGAGACGGCAAGACGCGTTCGATGCGCAGATCGGCGACGCGCTCGAAGACCTTGTATTCGCCGGATTCCAGGTAATATCCGGCCGGGAATATGATGCCGTGATTCTCCGGCAACTCGAGACACGATTGACCGATCGAGTCTTCACGGAGCACGTGCGAGGTGCGCGTGTTGTAGACCAAGTACCGGGTCCGCTCTTCGCGGAACGGTTTGATCTTGAGCAGGATCAAGCTGCCGAGCTTGGCGTATGCAATCTCCGCGTCGTCCAGCGTCTGGTTGGGATCGTCGACCGGCTCACGGTAAACGCCGAAGCCATCTTGCGTGTTGTTCTCGATCTTGACCGTCAGATCCCCGCCGACCGTCTCGACGAACACCTCGTTCAAGATGTTGATGTGCGGGTGTGGCCCCGAGACCTGATTTTCGCGGGTGGTCGGCGTCCAAGCAAAAGAATACGGGCGCGGCGGTACGGCGTCCTCTTCACCGCGCGCGTCCATGTACGAGACCCGGCTCTGCGCGTCGATCGCAAACCGAAATACCTTCACATCGCGCGCCGTCGCGCCGATCTGAGTCACGATCAAAAGCCGCGTGTCGGTGCGCCGCAACTGCAGCAGCCGCGCGTCCTTGTAGTAGCGAAAGACATCGCTAAATTCGCGCGTAAACTCCGGATTCGAGAGGAACGCGAGCGGCCCGTCGAAGCCCGCATTCGACAGATCGAACGTTTCTCCGCTGCGCTGAAAATGATAGCTGGAAAGAGCGTCGCTCGGTTTGGTCTCACTCTTCAGCCCAATGAAGACCTGGAACCCGAACAACAAATGGCCGGCGACGCTCACCACGTCCCGCGGTACGCAGTTGTTTTCCGTGCGCACGCGGTCGGTCGCGAGCAGAGCTAGCTCACGACCACCAAATAGCTTGGCGCGCGCGGCGTTCAGCGCGTCGCAGCGCTTGCCCAACTCCGCCGCGTGATCGAGTAAACGCCGGTGAATGACCTCGTAGCTGCCGCCCTCGAGCTTCGTCTCGCTGGCGACCGTTTGCTCTAGAGCCATGGTGTCGTTCGATCAACGCGGTCGCGGTTTTTGCACTTCTTCGACCACGATCTCTTTGTTTCCGACTTGGGTCACGAGCGGCGCCAGTTTGTCGAGCGTCTCGGCCAGGCCCGCGCTGCCATTGCCGTTCATCAAGCTCTGCACCAACTCACGCAAGGTATCGCTTTGCTCGAGCGCGCCATCCACTGATTGCCCCATGGAAATCGCGCTCATGAAGCGCTCCAAGAACTGACCGTCACCGCCGACGATGTTGATGCGCGCGTTGCCCATGGCTTGCGCCAAGATTTGAGCTTGAGCGGCAACCACCTCTTTGCGCGCGCGGATCTTCTCCAGTTCGACGCTCTTTTCCTTGTCCAGGCGCAGGCGGAACTCTTCGTGCCCGCGGCCGGCGCCATCGAGCAGCTTCATCGATTCGGCCTTTTGCGCGAGCCCCGCCGCCTCCGCGCCCAACTTTTCGCGCGTGACCTTGGCTTCGACCATGCCTTGCTTCTCGATCGCGGCCGCGTCCGCCTCGCGCACCCGCACCTTGGCGAGACCCTCGGCGGCCGACTCGGCCTGGACGCCTTCCGCGATGCGGATCTTGGCGCGCGCCGTCTTGTCCGCGGTGTCGAGCTCGGAATCAGCGAGCAAGATCCGTTCGCGCGCTTTGAACTTGGCCGCTTCCTCGCTGGCTTCGGCGGCCTTCACTTGCTTGACCAGCACTTCCTGCGCGGAGGCCTCGGCGGCGATGCGCACCGACTCTTTCTTGCGCGTGGCCTCGGAGCTGTTGCGCAGATCTTTGATCTGTTCCTCTTCGGCGGCCACGCTCTTTTCGACCGAGATACGATCGCGAATCACGTTCGCGATCTCCTTTTTCTGCACCTCGACCTCTTTGTCTCGCGCGATGCCCACGAGGGCGACTTCTCGCTCTCGGCCAATCGCTTCCAGCGCGCGCGCCTTCTCCACGCGCTCGGTCTCGACGGCAATTTCGCGCTCGCGCGCCTTTTGGGCGATCGCCACGCCGCGCTCCTTGTTTTGCTCGGCGATCTGCGCTTCTTCTTCGTTCTTGGTCGTGATCAGCACGGTCTTCTTGTGCTCTTCGCTGGCCACGCGCAGCGCCTCGTTCGACTCGCGCGCTTGAGCGACCGCGACCTCTTTGTTCTTCTTGGCCTCCGCCTCCGAACGGCGTTGCTCGAAGCGAAATACCGCCTCGTCCGCGGTCAGGTTCTGGCTACCGGTTTCCATGCGCTCCTTTTGGCGGAGCTCGTTGGTCTTCAAGTTTTGAATCACCGTCAGGTCGGTGATCTTGCGGATGCCGTCGGCATCCATGATGTTGTCTTTGTCGAGGGCCTCGAGCGGGGTCTGCTCCAAGTAATCGATGGCCGCGTCATCCAAGATGAAGCCGTTTAGATCCTTGCCGATCACCTCGATGATCTTGTCTTTGAATGCGTCACGCTTCGTGTACAGCTCTTCGAAATTGAAGTGCTTGCCGACCGTCTTCAATGCTTCCGCGAATTTCGCGGAGAACAGCTCCGACAATGCCGTGGCGTCGCTGGCGCGTTGGCAGCCCACCGATTGCGCGACTTTGAGCACGTCGTCCACGGTCTTGTTCACTCGCACGAAGAACGTGACGTTGATGTCGGCGCGGATGTTATCGTTGCAGATCAGGCCCTCCTTGCCGCGGCGATCGATGTCGATCGTCTTCACGGAAAGGTCCATGACCTCTGCTCGGTTGATGACCGGATAAACGATGGCGCCCGTGAAGGCCACGACCGGTTCGCTGCGCATCGTGTTCACGACCAACGCGCGCCCCTGGTCGACCTGGCGATAGAAGCGCGACAGCAACGCCAGCACTCCGAACAAGAGCAGGACGATGACGCCGACGACAATCAGAACCGGAACGAGCCCAACGACTTGAGGATCCCCAGTGTTCATTACCGAGAAAGATCGCACGACTCCGGCCAGAGCGGACCCCCAAAAGCGACCTGAACAGACGTGAGGGGTGTTAGTTGCGGTTTCTAGATCAGCCTGTCCTTCTGAAGCTCGAGCTCGAGCGGCTCGACCAGGAACGATTCGTGCTCGCGGTCCCAGTCCACGATCAGCATCTGATCACCGCGCTTCACCGGCAGCTCGCGATCGACGCGCACCCGCAGCACGAGGCCCGCGCCGCCATCCTCGACCGAAGCTTCACCAAAAGTGGTGGTCACGGTGCCCGTGCGCACGACGCAGGTCTTGCCGATCAGATCCGAGTGCGAAGTTGCGCGGCGCTGGGCAAACACTTTGGCCAACGGGCGGGCCGCGAACGAAGTCAGCGGCAGCGCCAAGAGCGGTGAGCCAGCGAGCACGAGCCAACTCAGCGCGGGTTGGGAAGCGGCCGGAAGATCGCGCGAAACGAGCTGCATGGCGACCGTGCACACCAGCCAAGAAAACGTGATGATCAGGCTGAAAACCACGGTCGCGGGCACGGAGCGGAGGTGCAGTGCATGGAGCAGCGCAGCCACCGCGGAGCCCTCGCTGCCGTCATCGCCATCGCCCGCGTCGCCGCCGTCGGCACCGTCGCCGCCATGACCTACATCGCCCACATCTGCGGACCCATCCCCCAAACCGTCGAAGTGACCGTCCGCGGAGCCATCACCCAGATGGATTGCACCCAGCACGACGAACAACCAATACAGGAGCACCACGCCGAGTAGCACCGTGTAGACGACGCCGGGAAAGGAGAGCGCGAGCGCGACGACTTCGCTCATAGCGGGCGTGCGCGGAGCTGCGCCAGAATGGCATCGAGGCTGGCCACGATTCGGTCGACGGCTGCCTCACTCACGCCGCTCGGCTGCGGCGTCGGCACGCTCGAGATCGGGGTGGGCGCGCCGGGCGGATCGAGCGCGCGGGTGGCGAGGGCCGGCCCGTAGGTCATCAGCAGCGAGCCGATGGCTTTGCCTCCCGGCGTCTTGGCGAAGATGTCGGAGTAGCCGACCGATAAGTTCGTCGCCGCATACGTCAACGCATCATAGAAGGAAGCCACCTTCGGATTGCGGCCACGCTCGGCGACGTAGAAGGCAGCGGCGGAGGCCAACACCGTCAGCAAAATCGCGTTGGCGGGTTCGCGCGCCTGATAGTCGCGCATCTTCTCGTGCAAGCGGGTCATGGTCTGCCCGGGCCCGCCGCGGGCGGTGCAGGCGGCCAGCAGCCCCAACGTCATCAGCGCTCGCTCGTTCATCGAGACCTCCCAGCATAGCTCGCTTCTCCCCGGCCCGGACAATCGCGCGATTTTTGGCCGATCCACTTGACCTATCAGTCGATAGGCAGCAGACTATCGATCGATAGGCCGATAGCGAAAAGCGGCCATTGGGAGGCTCATCATGGAAAAAGCTACGTCCGAGGTGCGTGTGCGTTACCCACTGCACGCCCTCCTGTTGGTTGGCATCTGCTGGTGCCTTTACGCGGTCGTCTTGCTGGTTTTGGCCTTGTTCATGTTGCCGATCGTGCCCCTCGCGCCCGTGTTCGTGATGATCATGGTCGCGCTCGGCGGCCTCTTGAGTTCGGTCCACGAATACGCGAGATCCGTGGCAAGCCCGGTGCGAGCGACTACGCTGCGCAGCCGAGTCGATGGGAAAATCCCCCAAGCCCCGGGCCGCGCGCACGAGCCGTGCTGACGCCGAAGCCCCCGCGCGCCGCGAGCAGGTCTTGGAAACCGCGCTCACGCTCGTCTCCGAGTATGGCGTCGCGGGCGCTTCGTTGCGCAAGTTGGCCGCCGAGCTCGGCATCAGCCAACCGAGCTTGTACCACTACTTCCCGAGCAAGGACGCCTTGGTCAGCGCGGTCGTCGAATACTGCGCCGATAAGATGCTGGCTTCGGCGCGCGAGTTACCTCCGCCCCAACGCAAAGAAGATCTCCCGCGCTTCGCCATGCGCGCAGTGGTCGACCTTTGGTCGACCGAGCGCCACCCGCGCTTCGTGCGCTTCATGTTCGTGGTCGCGCTCGAGAGCAAAACCAACCGCGCCTTCATTCAACGCGTCTTCGAAGAGCGGCTCTATCCTGGTTTCACCATGCTCGCCAACGCCTTCGGTAAAGACGAAGCAGAACGCGCGGAACTGCGCCACGTGATCTGGATGGTCGTCTACTCGCTCGGGCTCTCTTTCTTGGAACAACGCGCACTGTTCGGAAAGCCCAGCGCCAGCCAAGACATGCTCGATCACGCGGAATGGGTGGTCGGCGCCGCCGAACGCTTGCTGCGCTTGACACCGAGTTAGGCCCGCTAGCTTCCGCCGTGCGCTCCACGGGCTGGGGTGCGCTCTACCGGGGAGAGGGGCGATCGCGATCCAGCAGCGCACCTCGCGTCTTCCCAGGGTAGCCGAGCTTGGACGCCGAAGGCTGAGACGGTCGCGGGGTGCCCCGTGACCATCAAAAATCCGCTTGGGCTTTGCTCTTGGAGCCACGCGCTCCCGGAGCTCAATTCGTCCGTCGAGGCGTCTGCGCGCGCTTCGGCGTTTTCGCGCGTATCGGCGTCCGCAATTCGTCGTTGAAGGTCGCCAGCACCGCTTCATGGCCCCGCTTCACGTTGGCCTCGAACAAGGTCGACATTCGTGCGCCCAATTTAGCGAGCGTAGCATCCGACATCGCGCGGCGGACCGCGGGAAAGAGGTCTCGCTCTTCCTCGTGATGATGATTGGTCATCAATTCTTTCAGCGCCTTCAACCGAGCTTTGATCGCCTTGTCTTGGCCGGGGGTGCCAAGCAAGCGCTCGAGCGCGAAGCGGCCCATGGCGTGCTCCTCCAGGCCTTCGAGAATCAAGCCCGGGTCGACCTTGCGCACCGCGGGATAGAACAGTTGCTCTTCGATCGAGATGTGGGCCGTCAGATCGTCTGCCAGCTCACGCAACGTGTTATCGAACCCCTTCTTGGAAGACTCCAGGCGCTCGAATAGCTCTTCGACCGAACGATGCTGATGAACCAGCAAATCGGTGGCGCCCGGCGTAGGCCCGGCATCCGTGCCTTTGGTGACCGAGGAGGCGAGATTGCGAACCAACTCCTCCGTGCCGCGCACGACGCCGGACGCGAAGGACGCCGTCGACGCGAGCGCCCGGCCCACCTTTGCCGTCGTGCTCTTCTTCCCACTCTTCGTCGAACGCGTCGGCGTCTTCTTTTTCATCTCGCGGACGCTAGCCTGGATGCGTACGGTTTGCGCTAAGCATCTCGGTCACAGGTTGGTCGACACTTCGGGCTGGATGCCCGTTCCGATGCCGGTCCCGGTCCAGGTAAAATGTGGCGAAAAGCGATGGCCCCGCAGCCCTCGAGCACGCGAAGGGCCTTTTGTTGGAGCGCGCGCTCCCTGTGATGTCCGAGCTCGAAAGCGCGGCCAGCGAGAGACAGTGGACTCAGGTGACACGCGGCTTTACGAGCGATGCGCCGTCACGACCAGCGCGCTCATGCGGTTTTGAAAAGGGCCGGCACCGAAGCGCGCGAGGAGCGCGGTCGTGGCGGCCGCGGTGGCCGCAGATAACCCTTGCGGATTACGAGCCTCAATCTCGCCGCGCAGGGGGGTACCCTGGCACAGGGCAATGGCCACGTCTTCCGCGGAAGGGGCTTGCGTTGCGTGCTCCATGGTTTCGATCTGGATGCCCTGGAAACCGCTGGCTTGCAGGTCCGCGCGGATCGCGGCCTCGTCGAAGTAGCCGAACGGCGCGCGCTCGAAGAAGCGCGGCGGATCTTGCGGGTATAGGTCCTGCACCGCGCGCGTGACGATCAGCGAGACCTCATTGTTGGCCAGCCGGTCCCAAACGTTGAAGACGAAGCGGCCGCCCGGCACGAGGACGCGCGCAGCCTCCCGCTGAGCAGCGGGCTTGTCGGGCACGAACATCATCCCAAACTGGCAGACGATGGCATCCGCAGAGCCGTCGGCGAAGGGCAGCTGCTGCGCGTCCGCCTGTTGAAAGCTGAGCGCGGGCCCGCTCACGCGGCTTGCGGCCAATTGGAGCATGCCTTCATTCAAGTCCGTCGCGACGATCCGCACAGCGCCCGGTAGCGTCTGCCGCAGCGCGCGCGTGACCACGCCCGTGCCCGCCGCCAACTCGAGCAGCGTACCGCGTTGCAGATCGCTCAGGCGCCGCGCCAGATCCACGGCGTACGACTCGAAAAAAAGCGGTACCATGTACCGATCGTACACGGCTGGAATAGACCCCGTGAACTTCACATCGGTCGGCTGCATCGCTTACCTCAGCTCGAGAGTCGTTGATGGGGCTGGCTCTTCTGGACTGCGTCGCGCGGGCAGGCGAATGTCGTTGTCCCAATAGGGTGGATCCCCGAACGCGCGCTTGAGGTGCTCGATGAGGACGGTCAACCTGGCCGCGGGTGGTGCGCCGTTCTGGTAGCTGAGCGAGATCGGTGTGAGATCAGGGTCGACGCCAATGTCGATGACTTCGAGCGCGCCGGAGCGAATCGCTTCGTGACTGTGAAATGTGGGGAGTGAAGCGACGCCGAGCCCGGCAATGGCGGCGTCGCGCATCGCCAGACACGACGTGACGCGAAGGCGCGGTGCCACCCGCGCGACCAGCGCCTCAGTGCCGCTCTTGAAGCTCCAATCATCGGGATTGCGCTCCATGTAGTGAATCGCCTGGTGACGGGCCAAATCTTCGATCGTTTGCGGGCGACCGAATTGCGCCAAATAAGCAGGCGCGGCGACCAGCGTGCGGCGGCTCACGGTCAGCGTTTCAGTGCGCATTTTTGGCGTTTCGCCGCCGGCGATGCGGATGATCGCGTCGTAGCCTCCGCCCGCGTCGCCGATTCGATCGTCGAGCTCGGCGGTGACCGTGACCTCGGGAAAACGCTGCATGAAGGAGTAGAGCGCGGGGCCCAGGTGGGTATCGCCAAACCCCCGTGGGGCAGCGATGCGCAGCGGACCCGAAATCTCGCCGCGACTTTGGGCGAGTTCATCCGCGGCTCGATCGGCTTCCGCGACGATGCGCTGCGCACGCTCGAGAAACGCCGCGCCGTCCGCGGTCAATGCAAGTTGACGACTATTCCTTTGCACGAGGTTCGCGCCCAGCGCGCGTTCCAGTTCGCTCAGCCGTTCGCTAATCGTCGATTTCGAAAGCCGGAGTTTGCGAGCCGCTTCGCTGATTGAACCGGCATTGGCGACAGCAATGAACGCGACGAGCCCGTCGAGAGTCATCGTTCGGAAACTCCGAATGGTTGGTTTTGATTTTCCGGGCTGCACATGCCCGCCATTCTCACGGTAGACCAGCGGCCGTGTCCACCCTTCAGCAAGCCGCACTCCAAGATCGAGCGCTCGCTCGTTACTGAAGCCGGCGTTCTGTTGCGGATCCTCGGAGCTCGACATCCCGGGGAAACGAGAAACCCATATCCCTGCTCGGCCCGTCGCTTTGGGCCGCTCAGGATCGCCCGTTGATCAGAGGTGAGATGAGCATTCGCGTTTTATTGGTTGCAGGCTTGATCGGCGCGGGCGTTTCTGCCTGCGCGGCAGGCGACGTTCACGCGCAGACGCCCGCGAAAGCACCCGCGCCGGCCACGCTGACTGCGCAGTCCCAGGCGCAGCAGGGGAGCTTCACGTTCCCGTCCGCTTTTCAAAGCAAAGACATTCAGGTGAACCACACCTCGATCCACGTTCGGGTCGGCGGTTCGGGTCCGGCGGTGGTGTTGATCCACGGTTACGGCGATACCGGTGATATGTGGGCGCCCTTGGCCAGCGAGCTGGTCCGCGATCACACGGTCATCGTTCCGGACTTGCGCGGCATGGGACTTTCCGCGCTCGCGAGCGACGGGTTTACGAAAAAGAACCAAGCAGAAGACGTGGCCCTCGTGCTCGATGCTCTGCACGTGCGTAACCTCGATGTGGTCGGTCACGACATCGGCAACATGGTCGCGTTCGCTTTCGCCGCGGCACATCGAGACCGCACCACCCGGCTCGTGATGATGGACGCTCCGGTGCCTGGGATTGGGCCTTGGGACGAGATCTTGAAGCTGCCGATCTTGTGGCACTTCCGCTTCGGTGGTCCGGACATGGAGCGACTGGTCGCGGGCCGCGAGCGCGTCTACCTCGACCGCTTTTGGAACGAGTTCGCCGCGGATCGCGCGAGTTTCCCCGAGGCGTCGCGCCGCCATTACGCGGAGCTCTACGCGCGGCCGGGGCGGATGCACGCCGGCTTCATGCAGTTTGCCGCGTTCGATCAAGATGCGCTCGACAATCGTGCGTTCCTTGCACGAGGCCGACTCCAAATGCCGGTCTTGGCCATCGGCGGCGATCACTCGTTCGGCGCGACCATGGCCCATGTCATGCGTTTTGCGGCCGACGACGTGCACGAACTGGTGATTCCGAACTCGGGGCATTGGCTCATGGAGGAGCAGCCGAAGCCAACCATCGCCGCCATTCGAGCCTTCCTGCAAGGGTCCCTGCCGGTGGCCGCGGTACCCCAAACGCGACTCACCCCCGCGGAAGTCGACGCGATCCCTCGCCGCGGCGGCGGCGCGGGCACTTCCGGTCTGAACGGCGTTCAAACGACCGTACTCTCCGGCGATCCGAACGCTGCTGGACCGTACACGTTCGAAATCCGCGTCCCGGCGAATACGCGCATCGCAGCTCATACCCACCGCGATAACCGCACGGCTATCGTCGTGTCCGGCGAATGGCATTTGGGTTACGGAGAAGTGGCGAACGAAGCGGCGGCAAAGACCCTCGTCCCCGGCAGCTTCTACACCGAACCCGCTGGCGTCGCCCATTTCGCCTTCACTACGAACACCCCCGCCGTGGTCTACATCAGCGGGCAGGGACCAACGGATACACGGTACAGTAACCCGATAGACGAACCAGCCGCTCAGCGGCCGTGATTGGTGACAGAGTGACGCTCCTTCCCTGCGTTGCCGCCTCGTTGCGAGCCGTCCTAGCCGAGTAAGCGGCTGTGCGCGAGCTGCTCTTGGGCGACGACTGTGAATCCACAAACGAGAATCTTCGAACGGGGACTCGAGGACGCTGGGAAAGTGAGAGACTCCGCGATTTTTACGGTAAATTGCAGGTTTTTTCCAGCAGATCGAGCGCTTGGCGGCGGACGAGTCGGGCCTGCTCGAGTTCGGCATCGAACGACGCGGCGGGATCTTCGTGGAGAAGGGGCGCATTTGCTGGGTCGCTGCGAGCGGCCTCGGACGCAGGCTGCGCAGCTTGATCCTCGTCTACTCGAAGATCGACGAAGCCGAGCTCGATCGCGTGTGTGAACGATGCCGAGTGCAAGGTGGCAGAGTTGGCCAAATTTTGGTCGCGGAGGGCCTGCTGACACCGGACGAGCTGGAGGCTGCGCTCCGGCAGCACTCGGCGGAATGCCTGATCGAGCTCTGTCGGTCACCGCTGCCGACGCGCTTTCGAACGCACGCAGGGCGCGGCTATGCGCCGCGCTTCACGTTCAGCCCCGTCGAGCTATTGCTGGCAACGGTTGGATCGTGCTTTTCCGAGCGACAAATGCTGGCGCGTCGCGAGTTCGCTGAGGTTACCGTTGCCGGTTTTCAGGCGGCGGCCTTCGCCTTCGACGAAGAACGCGGCTGTCTTTTGCCGGTCGTCGAGTGGGGAGGGCAAAGCATCGCGAGCCTGCGAGCGCTTGGTCGCTGGGCGAGCGCGATGCCCAACGCCAGCTTCGAGCTCGCCGCCGCGCCTTCATTTGCCTTGGCTTCGACCGGAAAGGGCGACTCGGTGCTGGTCTGGTGGCGCGCGGGACTGCTCTACGCGGTCTTGTGTCCCGACGGCCCGAGCTTGCCCGCAGTGGCGAGTCGCCACATGGCGTGAGCGACGCGGGGTCAGGTCGGAGGGATGCGAATGTCATCGCTGGTTCCCGAGACCCGATCGCTGCCGTCCGAGTAGATGGTCACGTCGCTCTCGACGCACTCCATGCGCCACGGCCTGCCCCAGGGATCGACCAACGTGACACCGCGCCGCTTTCGGCGCCTTCCCCACTCCGTGGATTTGGCCATGCGTGAGGCCAGAGCGAGCCACGTGCCGCACCGATAAATCAGCGAACTCGTCGTGAGTGAGGGCTAGACGCGACAGAATGCCAGGGGCGCGCCCTTCAACCGCGTGCGCGGATGCCAGGTTGTCAATGACGCTCGCTGCCCGTTCCGCTCAGGGCTGACACCAAGCGTCCATGCGCGTGACGAGGGAGCGTTCGTGGACACCGATGCGGTCTAGTTCTCGATTCAGACGCTCGGCTTCGCCATTGTTGTTGGACTCGAGGGCGGCCGCGAGCGCGCGCAGATTTTCTGCAGCGCTGTTCAGTACGCCTGCATACTCCGCGACCAACTTCGCCATCTCCTCGCTGCCGAATTCCATCGGCCCGAGTTGTTTGGCCAAGCGCTCGTAGCGCCCGGCGGCCGCGACATAGCCGTTGCTGACGACGGCGCTCCCAGCCGCGCCACCCGCGCCGCTACCGCCGCCCGTGCCTGCAGCGCCACTTGAGCCGGCGCCGCCCCCTGCGCCAGCGGCGTGGGTAATCGTGAGCACGTCATCGAGCGCCGGATTGACTTGGGCGATCAACGCGCGACATTGCCGGGTTTTCGTGAAACGACTGCACGCGCTGCCCAAGAAAAGGGTCGAGACGAACAGGGCCGACGTGAGCCGCGCCGCACCGTGTCTTTTGAGCCGAGCAAGGGGAAAATAGCAGAACATTGTGCTTGCCCTGGGGTGTGACCGGGCGGGAAAGTCAACCTAGCATCATGGGCGCCACGCGAACAATCCGGCGCGCCGCGCTGGCGGCCGGCTGCCTGGCTTTGCTCGGCGCCTGTCATGCCGATGGTAAGCAGGCAAGGCGCAAGGCTGCGCCGAAGGAACCGAGCGCGCTCGGCACATCGGTGCTCGTCGATGCCTCGGCAGAGAAGCCAAGGCCCACGCGGGCTCCGGCCCCGCTCGCCCCGCTCGTCGTGCAAACGCTGCGCTCGTTGCGAGAACAGCGCTTGGAGATCGCGCCACCGACCGTGCAGAGCGCGCTGCTTGCGTTTGGCAGTGATCGTCTCGCGCAGGCGACCGTCGACAAGGTGACCTTTCGCGACAGCAAACAGGGGCAAGTGATCGCGGAGGCCAGCATCGGAGCCGTGCGCGCCGTGGCTCACGCCCCGGACGGCTCGCTGTTCGCGATCGGTGCCTCCGCAGGCGCGCGCCTCGAACCGCGCATGAAGGTCGCGAAGCGTTTCCCCCATGCGACTTTCTTGCCTGGCTCGGAGTTGCTCGCCGACTTGGAAGGTCCGATGCACTTTTTCGTGTACTACCCGGAAGACGCGCAACTCTTCTGGTATCCGTTCGCGGGTGAGGGGAGCTCGATTTTACCGATCGAGGCCAGCTTCCATTTGGACAATTGCCTCGGCCCGATCGCCCAGCTGCGCGACAACGCCATCGTCTGCCGCACGAAGACCGGGTTTTTACGGCAAGCGCCGCGCGGGAGCCGCACTGAATTCCGCTTCCCACAGAGCGAGGATTTGCCGGTTCGACTCTTACCGGGCATGCGCCTCGATGAGTTTTTTGCCGTCAGCAAAGCGGGGGAGGTCCTGCACCTGAGGTTGGCGGGCGGGCTCGTCCCGCTCGCGCGCTTCCGCTTGCCCGCGTCCCCCTACGCCGCGGCGGCCAACGCCGAAGCGCTGGCCTTCGTTTTGGTGAGCAACCCTCAACCGGGGCAGCCTCGGCGCTGGTCCTTGCTGGTCATGGACCTCGAGGGCAAGCCACGCTTCGAGACCGATTTGCCTGCCCAGCCGCCGAGCGCGGACGAAGACTGGCTCGCCGCCGTGGTCGAAGACAAAAACCTAGCGATTTCGGCCTTCGAGCCGTTGGTCGCGGTGGGCGGGGCGAGCCGCGTCACGGTCTGGGACTACACGCAGGGCGGCGCGCTTTTCAGCCGCTAGAGCTGGCTCTGGGCCGCTGGCCAAATACTGGAAAAGTTGGCCGTTTTTAGGATTCCGGGCAGATCGCTCAGGTGATGACCGGTGGCCGCTTCGAATCCGAACTCGCTCTCGTCAAACGGATCGCCGATGAGCTCGCTCAACAGCAGAAAGAGCGGGTGTCGAGCGCGCACCTGCTAGCGGCGATTGCTGCGCGTCCGAGCCCCGCTTGCGATTTGCTTCGTGAGCGCAAGCTGGGTGTCGAAGAGTTGCTGCGCGCGGCCCGCGGCATCGAGGAAGAACTCGAGGAGCCGCTCAAGGCGTGTCTGCAGCGAGCGCGCGAGATTGCCGGCCGCATGGGAGATGGCGACGCGGCCGCCGTACACTTGTTGGTGGCGTTGGTCGGTGAGCCGCGCAGCTCGGCGCGGCGCGTGCTCGAGAACTTGAACATCGATACCTCGCGGCTGCGCACGCAGGCTGTGCAAGTTGGCCTGGGCTTGGTCGGACGACGGCGTGCATCGCCCGAGCAGACGCGTGAAGCCCCGCTGCCGGTGCCGCGGCGCGTCTCGACGGCCGTCAAAGTGCCGCTGTACCCGCCCCCGCGGAAGTCGAGCAGCGCTGAAGCAGGGGCGTCGAGTGCCCCACCGGCTCCCGAGGGTCGAGCTGCGGGCGTGGTCGTCCCCGTGATGGCTTTGAAGGGCGGAGCGCGACGTGTGACCCTGACGCGCACGGCGCATCCCGTGCCGGTGCTCGACAAACCGCTGCTGCGCGAGCCAGAACCGTGGGAGCGATTCGAGCTCGATCCGCAGAAGTTTCCCACTCTGACGTCGCTGGGCAGAAACCTGACCCTCGCTGCCGCGCGTGGCGAACTCGATCCCGTGGTCGGCAGGGACGCAATTATCGAGCAAGCGCTCGATGTGCTCGCCAAGCGTGAGGGGAACAACCCTTGCCTGGTGGGCATCGCCGGTGTCGGCAAAACCAGCATCGTGCGGGGCCTAGCGCAGCGGATCGCCGCCGCGGAAGACGTGCTCTCGCTCGACGATCGCGTGATCGTTCAGATCCCAGTCAGTGAACTGGTGGCGGGCACGGGCGTGCGTGGCGCGCTCGCCTCGCGCGTGGGCGCGCTGCGCAAGGAAGTGGCCGCGGCCAAAGGCCGAGTGGTGATCTTTTTCGACGAGATCCACCAGCTGTTCATCGGTGAAGCGGCAGAAGAGATCGCTTCGGAGCTCAAGATCGCTTTTTCGCGCGGAGAATTGCCGTGCATCGGTGCCACCACCCCGGAAGACTTTCAGAAGGCGTTGGCCGCTGACGCGGGCCTCGCGCGCCGCTTCTCGCTGGTCGAAGTCGAACAGCCGAGTCGTGAGGACGCCTACCTGATCGTCGACGCGCTCAAGCCTCGTCTCGAGGCGCATCATCAGGTCCGCTATCAGACCGAGGCCTTGGCGCTGGGCGTGGGCTGGTCAGTGCGCTATTTGCCGGGGCGCGCGCTGCCGGACAAGGCGGTTTCGATTTTGGATTTGGCGGGCGCGCGCACGCGTCGCCGCGGAAAACCAGAGGTCACGCCGGAGAGCGTGGCCGAAGTCGTGGCCGAGCTCGCCGACATGCCGGTCGATCGCTTGCTCGAGGCCGATGGCGACCGCATGCTGCGCCTAGAGGACATCTTGGCCGAACGGGTCGTCGGCCATGGCGATCAAATCCGGCGGATTGCCCGGATTTTACGGCGCAATGCAGCAGGCCTCGGCTCGCGTCGCCCGATTGGGACGTTCCTCTTGCTGGGCCCGACGGGTGTGGGCAAGACCGAGACGGCGAAGGCCATCGCCGAGGTCTTGTTCCACTGCGACACCGCGATGACGCGTGTCGATCTCTCCGAATTCTCGGAGCCGCACGCCATCGCGCGCCTGATCGGCGCCCCCCCCGGCTACGTCGGACACGAGGCAGGTGGGCAGCTCACCGAAGCCGTACGCCGCCGCCCGTATCAGGTGATCTTGCTGGACGAGCTGGAGAAAGCGCACCCCGATGTGCTCACCTCGTTCCTCGCCGTCTTCGACGAAGGTCGGCTCACCGACGGACGCGGTCGCACCGTGGACTTCACGAACACCGTGATCCTGATGACGTCCAACTTGGGCGCCGAAGAGAGCGGCAGCGCGCCCCGTCGACGGGTCGGCTTCGGTCACGAAGCCCTGGAGCGCGCCGATCTCGAGCAGCGGGTCGTGGCGGCGGCGCGCAGCGCCCTGGCTCCCGAACTTTATAACCGCATCGACGAGGTGCTCGTGTTCGCACCGCTCGCGCGCGACGAAGTCCGGGAAATCGCTCGCCGGCTGCTCGAAGGTGTGGGTCGAGCGCTTTCTGCGCAGCGCGGCTTGCGCTTGGATTTCGGACCCGAGGTGGTGGAATTCTTGCTCGACCACGGTGGCTTCGACCCCACGCTGGGCGCGCGGCCGATGAAGCGCACCATCGCGCGTTTGGTCGAGGCTCCGCTGGCCGAGAAAATCCTACGTGGTGAGCTTCACCCGAAGAGCATCCTGCTGCTGTCCGTCGAGGGCGAACAGCTGGAATGTGACGTGCTCGACGCGGGAGCCAGCAGCGCGGCGGAGTAACGAGGACCTGGCGCTTCCCGCCAGTAGCGCGCCCCCGCAAAGACAACAACCTGCGGAAACAGCAAACCCAGCGAGTGAACCCCCCCGTCGAGGACCCCCGCAAACCCGCACCGAGAGAACGCGCCTCGTCGTCTAGGCCCCCCGCAAAAAAGCGCACCGAGTGCACGCACCCCCGACGTTCACTCCCGTTCTGGGGCCGGGGCCCCAAAACCGAGGGTGGGCCCCCGCGCAGCGGGTCGGGAGCAGAGCTCCCGACGACAGACCGCGCATCCAGAGCACACGCGCCCCCGACATTCACACCCGTTTTGGGGCCGGGGCCCCAAAACCGAGGGTGGGCCCCCGCGGAGCGGGGCGGGAGGGCCGGTCGATCGATTTCACTTTTGGCCGCCCGTCGTGTTACCTATTCGGATCGACGAACAGATATTTCTAGGGGCACTGAGCAGAGAACCGGACAACGAAACCCCAGAACCAGATGGCGGCCATGGACCCCCTCAGCCTTCGGCATCGTCCGGTGGATCGCGCCATCCAGATCGTTGCGCCGTATTGCGATCTCGAGAGCCGGCTCGGGTCTGTCCCGCCGTCCGCTCTGGTCCGAGGGCTCTATTTGCGTTCACTCGAAACCGTGCTGCAACGCGCGGGCCGCCCTCAGCTCTATCGCGATTGTTTCGAGGGCGAGCGTTGGTCACCGGTCCGGATGTATCCGTTGCGTGACTATATGATTCGCCTCGCGCTGGCCGGCGCTTCGCTGCGCACGCCGGAGAAAGTGCACGAGGGCATGCACGACATCTGGCGCACCAACGCGACCACGTTTGCGGCCAGCCTGCTCGGCCGGACCATGTTGCGCTTGCTCTCGCACGATCCCGTCCGGCTCACCGAGCAGGGGCTGGCTGCACGTCGGCAGACCTACCAATATGGGCATTGGGAGATCGTTCGTCACGGTCCACGTGCAGTGGAGATGGTCTACCGCGAGGAATATCTCTGGATCGAATCGGCGATTGCGGGCGGGGCCGTAGGTGCATTCGAGGCCTGCGGCATCGAAGCCAAGCTCGAGACGAAATTGCTCAATCGATTCGACGGTTCGACCATGATCACGTGGTAGGATTCGACGAGGAGCTGTCAGCGCTTCCGTGACCAAGAACGACGAGCCAAACCTGCCCGAGTCAGAAGGTGGAGTCGGCGTTTGGGTGCTAGCGCCGAACCCCGAGGCGGCCAATCGTATTTCCGCCACGCTGGCCGACCGCTACGCCACGCACGACACGCAAATTTTGGTGATCGATGGCGCTCCGGCCGAGCTCCTGCCTCGGCTGCGTCAGCGGGTCGGTGGCGCTCCGCTCGGCTTCGTGGCGGTCGATGAAGTGGCGGCGCTCGACGCGCTCTCGCACGGCGCGGATGAAGTGTTGGTCTGGCCTGCCGCGGATGACCGGGCGATTCATGGCTTTTTCGATCGCACGCAGCTGCGCGCCACGTTGCGCAAAGGGCAAGAACACAGTCGCGCCTCGATGGTGCACACCGAAAAGTTGTCGGCGCTGGGCACGCTGGTCGCGGGCGTTGCGCACGAGATCAACAATCCGCTGATGGCGCTCCAGCTCAGCATCGAAGCGTGCATGGCGTTGATGACGCCGCTCGCCAACGTCGTGCACGAGCTTTCGGTGTGGGCGACCCGCGGCTGGGGCGCGACTCCGGAGCAAGTGCAGATGCTCCACGACCTCGCGCTGACCGGCGCGCCGCGCGTGGAGGGGCGCCAACTGCTCGAGGAAATGTTGGCCGCTTCGTCCGCCATCGGCAGCGTGGTCCGTGATCTGCGCGTGTTCGCGCGCTCCGACGGCGATCGCGAAGAAGCGCAAATGCTCGACGCCAACGACGTCGTCGATCAAGCCCTGAGGCTCGTGGGCCGGGAGATCGGTATGGTAGCGCACATCGAGCGTGACTACGCGCGCGCGCTGCCTCGCGTCGTCGTCCCGCACGGTCGGCTGACCCAGGTGCTGGTCAACATCCTGATCAACGCAGCGCACGCCATCAATGACGTCGAGCGCGAAGTCCATCGTGTTCGCATCACGACCCGCGCCGACACCGAGTACGTGGCGATTTCCATCTCCGATACCGGGCCGGGCATCGCATCGGAAGCGCTGTCACACATTTTCGATCCGTTCTTCACCACCAAGCGCTCAGGGCTCGGCACTGGCCTCGGCCTCAGCATTTCACGCTCAATCATGCGGGATTTGGGCGGCGATCTGATCGTGGAGAGCGTGCACGGTTCGGGGGCCACGTTCATCGCGCTCTTACCGCTCCCGGATCACGCGACCATGCGTAAGGCGTACCTGCAGAACCGCGATCTTGCCGTGCGGCGTCCCTTGAGCAAGCGCCACACCGTGCTCGTGATCGACGACGACGAGCGGATCCTGAAGGCGTACGCGCGCATGCTGGCCAGCTCCTGCGACGTGATCATGGCCAGTGACGGGCAGGAAGCGATCGATCTGCTCAGCTCCGGCTCCAGCCCGGACGCCGTCGTGACCGAGATCGCGCTGCCGGAGGTCGACGGGCGCGCACTGTTCGAGTGGCTACGCCGTGAGCGGCCAGCGCTCGCGGCGCGCACCGTGTTCGTGACCTCGGACGCGACCCGTGAACGCTACCGCGCGTTCCTCTCCGACACCATGAATGGGATCTTGACCAAGCCGGTCAGCGCGAATGATTTGTGGACCGCGCTGGCCAACTTGGTCAATCAGCGGCCGACCAGCTCAAGGCCGCCGCCGCGCGCGTGAAGCCGGCCCCCTGCGCGTAGATCACGACCCGTGCGCCCTCGGTGAGCTTGCCCGCGTCGCGCGCGGCGATCAAATTGACGACAGGGCCCACGCCCCCCAAATGAGCATAGCGGCGATAGGTCTCGGTCGCGACGTCCGGCTTCAGGCCGAGCGCCTCCGCGATCGCCAAAGGCACCCAGCGGCGCGGTTGCACGCTCAAGAGCACGTCGATCGAATCGACGGCAAAACCCGAGCGTTGCGCGAGCTCCGCTACGGTGCGCGCCGCCGTGGGCACCGTATCTTGCATCAGCGCCCGAGTGGCGTCCGGTGAGCGGCTGCCCATGGTTAGCGCGCCACCGGCTTCCCACCAAGGCGGGTCGGTCTCGTCGGTTTTGCCTCGGCACCAGACGACCGCGTCGTGATGTTCACCGTGGGTCATGCTGTGCGTCTGCAAGATCCCCGGAACTTTGCTGGCCGTGACGAGCATGGCCGCTGCGCCATCACCGACGCTGGGCGCAGCCGGATGCGACATGGCGAACGTGCGCGTGCACAAGTGCGACGAAGTGAGCAGCACCGTGCGCGCGCGCCCCGATTCGATCAGCGAAGCGGCCAGATTCAAATGCGTGATGGGGCTCGCGCATGCCGCATCCACACTGACTGACCAAGCGCGCTTGGCACCGATCAGATCGCCAACGCGGCAAGCATTCGTGGGCATGATCCGATCGGGCACCAAGGCCCAGGAGAAAATGGCATCGACTTCGGCGGCGTCGATGCCGGCGTCGGTCAGGGCCGCTCGGCCCGCGTTGGCTTCGGCTTCGGCCGAGGTCATGCTCGCGTCGGCGACGCGCCGCTCGCGAGCGCCCAGAAACGGATCGTGCTCTTCCTCGGCCAAGTAGCGCTTGACGATGCGCAGCGTGGGGTCGCGCTCGTCGCTCGGCACGTCGACCAGCGCGCGATCGCCCTGTTTCATGCGGCTGGCCGCGCTGAAGGCCTCGGGCCAGTCGGCGTTGGTGCGGATTCGTTCTGGGAACCATTGCCCCAGACCGGCGATGCGAGCGTGCACTAAGCAGTCCCCTTGCTCAGCATCGACATGTGCTGCAAGGCTTCGTTGCGACCACCGCCAGTGAGCTTCACGTCGCGATCGATACGAATGTCGAGCACGACCGGCACGCGCGCCGCGCGCAGGCGTGCGAGCTGCTCGGCAGTGATTTCCCCGGGATGGTTCACGCGCAACCCGGCCATGCCCATCGAGCGCGCCCAAGCCGCAAAGTCCGTCCACGGGGACTCCCACTCCGCTTCGCGCCCGAAGACTTGGCGGTAGCCGTGGTAGACCATGTTGTAGCGCGCGTCGTTGAACACCGCGAACACGATCGGCAAGCGATACTTGAGCGCCACCAGCGCCTCCATGCCGACCATCTGCATGCCGCCGTCCCCACACACGCAAACCACCGGCCGCTCCGGATCGGCCAGCGCGAGCCCAATCGCACCGCTGATGCCAGAACCCATGCTGCCCAGGCCGAGGTGGATCGTGAAGCTGTCGGGGCCGCGCGCCGTCAGGTAGTGCAGCGCGAAGAGCATGTGTTCACCGATGTCGGTGATGAACGCCGTATTCTCCGGCATCGCCGCTTGCAGATCGGCGATCGCGCGCTGGGGCTTGATCAGCGGGCTGGGATCGACCGCGAAATTCCCGTGCTCGCACGGCGAACCGTGGCGGAGCTCACGCATCCGCGCCTGAGATTTCCCGTGGCGCAGCCCTTCGCTCACGACCAGCGCTTGCAGATCCTCGGCGAACGCGCCGAGGTCGGCGACCACGCCCAGCGCGGTCGGCAAGTTTCTACCGATCACGGCTGCATTCAGATCGACGTGCACCAGCCGCCCGCCTTCGGCGATGAAACGCGTGGGGCCGATCGAGCAGTCGTCCAAATCGGTGCCGAGCACGAGCGCTGCGTCCACGCCCCGCCCGATGTATTCGCGGGCCCAGAGCGACGCGGCGAGCCCGCCGTGCCGCAACGAACGCGGATGTAACTCACTGACCAAGCCCTTGGCTTGGGGAGTGGTCACGAAGGGAATATCGAACGCGTCCACCAGCTTGCGGATCAGCGAAGCGTACGGGCGACAACCGGCGCCGATCACCAGCAACGGGCGCTCGGCGGCCACCAGCCAATCTGCGGTTCGTTGGACGACCTCTGCCGAAGCGCGCGCGACGAATTGCGTGGGCGGCGCTTCCACCAGCGAGAGCGGCGCGCTGGCGCGACCGAGTTGAATCGGCAGAACCAACAAAGCCGGCCCCGGGTTGGCCGGATTCTTCGCAGCGTTGAGAGCGGCCAGGCCCTGGGCGGTAGCCGTTCGCGACTGCGTGACGCGGACCGTGGCTCGCGTCACGTGGCCCAGCATTTTTTCGATGCCGATGCCTTCCGGCCCACTGTCTTGCAGTAAGCGCCCGCCTTCTGCCGCCCAGGCGACATCCCCACAAATGAGGAGTAGGGGGATGCGCTCGAGATGCGCCGACACGACACCAGTCACGGCATTCGTTGCGCCCGGGCCGGCGGTCACGACCACCGCGGGCACGCGACCCGACGCGCGGTAGTAGTCGGCTGCGGCGAAGGCCGCCGAGGTTTCGTGACGCGACTCGATCAGACGCGCGCCAGCCGTGTTCAAGATCGCGTCGAACACCGGTGAGACGGGGCCACCCGGGATGCCGAAGAACGTGTCTACGCCCGCGGCGACCAGCGCGCGCACCAAGCGATGCGCGGCCGGCGCCTCCGCTTCGATCGAGGGCGCGGCCACGATCACCCCGGAGTCTGGCGGGCTCGGCTTTCGGCTGCGGTTTGGGTTCAGTTCGGCAATGTATGATTGCGGCGCACGTTCCTCACTGGGATCCAACTCGGTTTCCGCAACGTTCACTTGTGACATGTCATCTCCAAGGCGATCCCCATCGTGGTCGCGATAACACAATTGGGTTGTCAGTTGTGTGAACAGCGTTGCGTTTTTGTTCGTCGGCGATTTTTTAGTTCGCCTGCTCCGATGGCAATGCCGCGACTGGCGAGTGCACGAGTTGTGCATCGCGAGCAACACTATCGAATGTGTTTTTCCCAGAGCGCTGGAAATCGACTCGAGCTCAGGGGCTTGCGTCGAGCGCGCGTCGGTAGCGTTCGCGTCTGAGGTCGTCTTCGAGAATTTCGAAGGCCTCCGCCAGCACTTCCAGAATCAGCTCCACGTCATCGCGCAAATCCACCGTCTCACTGGTGAGGATTCGGGTTGGATCGTATTCGTCTTTGAGCGAGCCGTAGGCGCGCCGAATGTCATAGCTGGTCGCGCTGCGTGCCACTCCCAGGAGTGCGAAGTAATCGCCCTCTTCGCTCAACGCTTTGCGCGCCAGGATGCGCGCGCGCAGGGCGGCGTGATCCAAATGGTCGGGCCTGGCGGCGCGCTTTTCCTGCGCTTCACGGGGGGGGCGCCGCTCACCGCTGGCTCGGGCGAGGACGGACAATTCGACGAGTATGTAAAGCACCGCTGCAAAATCTTTGTGCCCCGCGCGGCGCAACGTTTCGCTGAGTGGCTCTTCGTTGATCGCGCGCACGATCGCCGCCTCTGCGTCTGAAATCGCGCACTCGCCGAGCAGGGCCGGGTTATCGCCTTTTTGCAGGACGGTGTTGGGCCCGCCCAGGCGCTGCACGGCTTGTTCGGGGGAGACCGCGCGCCGCACGATTTCGACCAACACTTCAGCGCCAGTCGCGCCACCGAAGACCGCTGGCTCGGCCTGCAAACGCACCGGCACGTCGCCTTCCACGCTCACTGCACCGTTGCTGAGCAAAACGATCCGCCCCACGAGCCATTCGGCGTGGGCGCGCAGTACGGGCCACAGGTCGTCTTGGCGGAGGTGCCCTTGCGCAATCAGCGCTGCGCCCGCGTGCCGACCGAACTGCGGCAGCTTGCGCCCCACGCGCGCTGCGACCTCCGCCGGAAGATCTCCCCGCTGGGTGAGAAATGCCACCAACGACTCGCCATCAGCCCCCGACGCCGCGGTGACGAAGTCACCATCACGGAACAGCACCCGTCGAATGCCAGTCGAGTCCTCGAACGCCAACGCGCCCGTGTAGCGCGCGCGCACCACGCGCGCGAACGCGCGCACGGCGTCGCCCGCGCCGAGTGAGGCGGGGACATCGAGCTTCGGGGCTTCGCGCCGCAATTCAGGGGTCGAGGGTGAGCGCGCTGAAATAGCCGGCGCGCTGAAATCGGTGACTCTGCTCTCGACCGCGGGACGCGCGGCGGGCGGCACGGTCGAGAGCGACGCTGGACTCTCCGAGTGCGCAGCGGCCATGCTGGGCGGCAGATCGGTGATCGGGCCGTGGGCGGTGATGCCGGCAAGCGAATTTGCCGCGCGGCTGAGGGCGGGCTCTTCGAGTGGGGCGCGCGCGGACTGCTCGCCCTCACTGCGCATGCGAGAGGTGTGACGCGGCGGAGTCACTGGCGGTTCGGTGGCGCGCGATGACTGCGATTCGGGACTTTCCGCGGGAGGCAAATCCGTGTTGCTGCGAGGCGCCGCGGTTTTCTCGCGCGAGCTGTGCGGCGAAGGGTCGACGATTTCGGGCGCAGCCTGGTTGCCGCCACTGGCCGTGCCCGCGCCGGTGGTCTTCGTCGCCGAGCGTGGGCCGGCCTCGGCATCGACGCCATTGTGCGTGCCGATCGAGCTGTCGTCGTCATCGTCATCGTCATCGAAGTCGAGCGGTTCATCGAGAGCGTCCAATACGTCCGCGGGCAGGATGGCTTCCAGCTCGGCTTCGGGTGACAGACGATCCGATGGCGGGATCGACGAATTGCGGACCGACAGCACGCGCCGCTCCGCGGTCGCGAGCAGCGATTCCAACGCCGGGCTGAGCTTCGACTGGGGTAGCTCCGCGGGGCGTGGGGGAAGCAAGTGGCTCGACGCCGATGGCCGGCTGGAATGGGGCTGGCTGTCGGGCGCTTCGGAGTGACGCACGCTCGCCGGCCCGGGTTCGGTGCCCGGACTCGTTGCGGGGGCGGAGTGGCTCGGTGCCGATGCCGATGGCGATGAGGGGGATGAAGGCGTCTCGCGTGGTGCGTCGGCCTTGCCGGCGTCGTAGCGATACGGGCGGCGCGTGGCCGCCACCAATACCGGCGCGCGGTTGGTTGGCGTGCTGCGTAAGTTGAAGTCCTGCCGCGCGGCGGGAGCTCCGATCAGCGCTTCGACCTTGCGCAACAGGATGAAGTCATCGACCGGGCGCACGAAGACCCCGCTCGCCTCCTGTTGTAGCGCTCCCGCACTCTGCTCGACCGTGCGCCCCGGCTCGCCGAGAAAGATCACGTCGATGCGACTGCCCCCGGGCGCCTCGCGGACTCGCTGGATGGTATCGAGCGCAGCGGGCGCGTCGGCATCGCATAAAATGAGCGAGGGGCGTTGCACCGAGACCCGACTGACGAGCAGCCCGAGCGGAACATCGATCACCGGGTAGCCGCGCCCGCGCAACGCCATCGTGAGGCGCTCGGCCTCCGCCGAGGCGTCGCTCACGAAGATGAGCGAGCCACCTTCCTCGTTGTTGCCGGTGTCTCCGCCGGCCTCAAGGTGGGGTGTCACTACGGCCCGAGTGTAGCGGCTTTCAAGTGCCGGTTTCACCCCCCGAAATGGCGCTACGGATTTCGCGGAGGTTGGCTCGGGCTCGGCCCAACCAAGCGGCCGCCCAGGCGTCCGCCAATGCGCGCACCCATGGCGGGCCAATACCGTGCCGAGACCACCATCACGGTCACGAAAGCCACGATGAACCACTCGCCGCCGTTCAATCCGAACACCGCCATCGAGTAAGGCAGGTTCCGTTCGCTAGCAAGCCCGGTCCGCTGCTACCGTGCGCGAGTGACGGCCGCGGATCAGGATTGCGTGCTGGGCCTCGGTTCCAATCTGGGAAACCGCCTGGAGTTTTTTCGTACCGCGGTGCGGCAATTGCAGCGGCACGCGCAAATAACGGCGTTCTCGGCGCTGTATGAGAGCGCCGCGGTGGGACCTGCGCAGCCGGATTACCTCAACGCGGCGATCCGCCTGCGGACCTCGCTCGAGCCATTGGCGCTGCTTTCGTTGCAACTAGAAATCGAGCGCAGCGCGGGTCGGGTGCGGCTGGAGCGATGGGGGCCTCGCACGCTCGACTTGGATCTGTTGTTCATCGCCGGCCAAACGGTCGATCAGCCCGGCTTGGTGGTGCCTCACCGCGAGCTCGAGCGCCGCGCGTTCGCGCTGCTCCCACTCTTGGACGTCATGCCCGATGCGCGCCATCCCAGCACGGGCCGCGCCTATGCAGAGCTCGCCGCGGAGCTCGACCGAACCGGGGTCCGGGAGTTGGAAAACAGCCGTGCTGGATGGCTCGAATGAGGGCTGGAATGAGCCGCGAGGCAATTGAGTGCCGGTCTAGACACACCGGCGCCAAGGTGGTACGAGCCGCGCGCGCCTCATGAGTGCGCATCAAGATTTCGCCCGTATTTCGGCTACTTCATCACGCCGCCCACGGGAGCGAGGTTAGACGAAGCATGCTTTTTGAACTGGTTTCCGCGACTGCTACGAGCGCCTTGAGTGGCGCCACGAGTGCCATGTCCGGCGGTGGCGTCCCGCTCGACTTCGACCGCACCGTGCTGTTGCAGATCGTGGTCTTTGCGGTGCTGATCGTGGTGCTGAAGCCGCTTTTGTTCGATCCCGTGCTCAAGGTGTTCACCTTGCGCGAGGAGCGAACGGAGGGCGCGCGCGCCACGGCTCGCGAACTGCAAGAAAAGGCGGGCGAGCTGCTGCAGCGCTACGAGAAGGAGCTCGAGCGCGTGAAGCAGGTGGCCGCTGACGAGCGCGATCTGCTCCGCTCGGAGACCAGCAAGCTGGAAGCCGAGATCCTGAACGAAGCCCGCGAGGCAACGACGCGTCTCGTGGAAGAGGGCCGCCGCAAGATCGAGGCCGAAGTGAATGCGATCCGCATCGCCGTGGGCGCGGAGTCCGAGAAAGTGGCTCAAATGATCGTCGAACGAGTCGTCGGGCGGGGAGCCAACTGATGCACGCCCGAGTCCTACGCCATTGGTTTTTGGGGGTTGCTCTGGCCGCCAGTGGCAGCTTCGCGCTGCCGGCCTTCGCCGACGAACCAGCCCCCCAACACGCCGAGGTGGCGGCTTCTGGCAACGCCGTTCATGAAGATGAAGGCGCAGAGGAGCATGGTGACCACGAGCACCACGTGCCGAAGTTCGAAGAATACAACTTCTTCTACGGCTTTTTGGGCGAACGCGACGACGTAGAGCCGAACCTATTGTGGCGCCCGGTGGGCACCCCGGTGCCGTTCGCGGCCATGCTGCTGAACAGCGCGGTTTTGTATTGGCTCTTGATCCGCTTCGCCAAAAAGCCAATCGCGGCTGCCCTCAAGTCACGCAAGGCCACCATCCTGCGCGGCATGGAGGAGGCGGGCCAAATGAAGAAGGAGGCCGAGGCGCGCTTGGCCGACTACGAGCAGAAGCTCGCGACCGTGGACCAAGAGATCGAGCGAGTCCGTCAAGACATGCGCGCGGCTGGCCAAAGCGAGCGCAAGCGCATCTTGGCCGAGGCCAAAGAAAAACGCGCGCGCATGGAGCGCGACGCGCAAACCTTGATCGGCCAAGAGCTAAAATCTGCCCGGGAAGGCTTGACGGCAGAGATGGCGCGCGCGGCGCTGCGCTCCGCGGAAAGCACCCTGCGCTCGAGGGTCACCCTGGGCGACCAGACCAGGCTCGCCGAAGACTACTTGGCGGGCATCCAGACCGCCGCTGCGTCACTGCGAGGAAAAGTATGAGCAACGGTACGGTTGCCGAGCGCTACGCCCGGGCCATTTTCGAACTCGGCGTGGAAGCGGGACAGGTCGTCGCCCTTTCCGAGCAGATCCGCAGTTTTGCCGATACTTACGCGAGCAGCCGCGAACTACGCGCCGTGCTCGACAACCCCATGGTCGACCTGCAAAAGCGGCAAGCCATGCTGGCCGATGTGGCCGGCCAGGTGGGCCTGAGCGGTGTCGGCTTGAACGCCATCCGCATGCTCGCGGAGCGCAATCGCCTGGCCTCGCTGCCGGCGATCGCGCGCCGCCTGGCTTCGCTCGCTGACGAAAAGGCCGGCGTTTTGCGCGCGGTCGTGACCTCGGCCGGCCCGCTGCCGGAGTCGTTCTACGAGCGCTTGATGAGAGAGCTCGAGACCGCCACCTCGCGCAAGGTAGCCATCGATCGTCAGCAAGATCCGTCGCTGATCGGCGGCGTCGTCACCCGCATCGGTGACAACACGATCGACGGTTCCGTCAAAGGCCGCCTCGCCGAAATCGAGCGCCAATTATCGTCTCTGTGATCTGGGCCCCGAGCTCAACCACGAAAACTTCAGATTCGCTAAATAGACCCGAAAGCTTCGAGAAAATACGCCATGCAGCTCAGCGCCGACGAAATCTCCTCCATCATCAAGAAGCAGATTCAGAACTTCGACCGCGCCGCTCTCGTTAGCGAGACGGGCACGGTGCTGACCAGCGGTGACGGCATCGCGCGCGTCTATGGTCTGGAAGGCGCGCTCGCCGGTGAGCTCGTCGAGTTCGCGGGCGGCGTGATCGGCTTGGTGCTGAATCTCGAATCCGACAACGTGGGTGTCGCCGTTTTGGGTGACGCCACGGGCGTGAAGGAGGGCGATATCGTCAAGCGCACGGGCCGCATCGCCGACGTGGCCGTGGGCGAAGAGCTGCTCGGTCGCATCGTCAATGCGCTCGGCCAGCCCGTCGACGGCAAGGGCCCGATCGAGTCGAAGATCCGCCGCCGCATCGAGCTCAAGGCGCCGGGCATCATGGAGCGCCAACCGGTGAAGGAACCGATGCAGACCGGTATCAAGGCAATCGACGCCATGATCCCGATCGGTCGTGGTCAGCGCGAGCTGATCATCGGTGACCGTCAGACGGGCAAGACCGCGATCGCCATCGACGCGATCATCAACCAGAAGGGCAAAGGCGTCTTCTGCGTGTACATCGCGATTGGCCAGAAGGCGTCGACCGTCGCGCAGGTGGTGGACAAGCTGACTCAGCACGGGGCCATGGAGTACACCACGGTCGTGCTGGCGACGGCGTCCGAGACCGCCCCGCTGCAATACTTGGCTCCCTACACCGGCGTCACCATCGGCGAGTACTTCCGCGACAGCGGTCGCCACGCGCTGGTCGTGTACGACGATTTGTCCAAGCAAGCCGTGGCCTATCGCCAGATGTCGTTGCTCTTGCGTCGCCCGCCGGGCCGCGAGGCGTACCCCGGTGACGTGTTCTACGTTCACTCGCGTTTGCTGGAGCGCGCGTGCAAGCTGGCCGAGCGCTACTACGTGGTCAAGAAGGGCCAGACCGTCCCCGCAGGCGATACCAAGTTCAAGGGCATCGATGGCCAAGCGTACCTCGGTGAGGAAGCCAAGCACGCCGCCACCAAGGCGCTCGAAGCGCGCGCCGACAAGGCCGAGCTCGAAATTCAAAAGGATCCGCACTCCGGCGGCTCGTTGACGGCTTTGCCGATCATCGAGACCCAGGCCGGTGACGTATCCGCGTACATTCCGACCAACGTGATCTCGATCACCGACGGCCAGATGTTCCTCGAGAGTGATTTGTTTTACTCCGGTGTTCGGCCCGCGATCAACGTCGGTATCTCCGTCAGCCGCGTCGGTGGCAACGCGCAGATCAAGGCGATGAAGAAGTTCGCCGGTACCATGCGCTTGGATCTCGCCCAGTACCGCGCGATGGAAGCCTTCGCTCAGTTCGCCAGCGATCTCGACGCCGCCACCCGCGCTCAGCTCGATCGCGGTCAGCGCTTGGTCGAGCTGCTCAAGCAGGGGCAGTACGTGCCGCTCGCGGTCGAAAAGCAGGTCGTGATCATCTTCGCCGGCACGCAGGGTTACGTCGACAAGCTGCCGGTCGAATCGCTGCGGAACTACGAGGCCGAGCTGTACCGCTTCATCGACGAGAAGCACGCTGACCTGTGGGAAGACATCCGCACCAAAAAAGAGATCACCGACGAGATCAAGAAGAAGCTGGTCGATATCCTCAAGGCGTTCGGCAAGCAGTTCGTCTCGAGCAAGGAGTGAGCCAAATTGGCTAACCTCAAGGCTATCCGTAAGCGGATCTCGAGCGTCAAGTCGACGCAGAAGATCACGCGCGCGCAGAAGATGGTGGCGGGTGCGCGGCTCACGCGCGCTCAGCAACGCATTCAGGCGCTGCGCCCGTTCGCGGTGAAGACCGCACAGGTGTTGGCCGACGTCGTGGGCCAGGGCCAGGCTGACGACGACGAGGCCGTCACCTCGGAGAACGAACACCCGCTGCTCGAGCGGCGCGCCGAGAAGACCGTGCTGCTGCTGGTGATCACCAGCGATCGCGGCTTGTGTGGTGCGTTCAACACCAACATCTTGCGCGCCGCCACCCGCCTCTGGCACGAGCGTGAAGCCGCGGGCCAAAGCGTCAAGATCGTGACCATCGGCCGCAAAGGGCGCGACTACTTCCGCCGCCGGAACGCTCCCGTGCTGGAGGTACTGAGCGGCATTTGGGAGAAGCTCGACATCGAGCAAGCACGCGTCGTCGCGCGCAAGGTGCTGACCCCGTTCGTGCAAGGCGAGGTCGACTCGATCTACGTCGTGTATAACGAGTTCAAGAGTGCCATGAGCCAGCGCGTGGTCGCCGAACCGCTGTTGCCTTTGCAGAAGGTCGAGGCCAAGCCGGTAGCCGAGCACGTAGAAACGCCAGAGTGGGCGTCGAATGCCGAGTTCTTGTTCGAGCCGGACAAGAAGGCGCTGCTCGACCGCTTGGTGCCGATCTACATCGAGATCTCGATCTTGCGCGCGCTGTTCGAATCGCAAGCCTCCGAGCTCGGCTCACGCATGACCGCGATGGAATCGGCGACCAAGAAGGCGGCCGAGATGATTGGCAAGTACACGCTGATCTACAACCGCGCGCGCCAGGCCGCGATCACGACCGAGCTGATGGAAATCATTGGCGGCGCGGAGGCACTCCGCTCCTAGCGGGGGCTCTTTTATGGCGCGCGGATCTCGTTCGCGAGCGTCGCGCGCCGAGCGCCGGATGCAAAAGGAGCGCGCCGCGAGCGCGCTCCAACACGGCTTGCCGGTGCCCACACCGCTGCCCAAACGGGCCGCTGCAAGCGCGCGTCCGAACTCGAATTCGCCCGGTCGCGCGAACGCGCCCTCGCTGCGCGCGGCGAGCTCCAACCCAGGCTTGCCGCTTTCGCTGAAGTTGCTCGGTCTCGGTCTCGGTTTGCTCGGTCTGGTCTACGGGCTGACGCTGTTCCGGGACCACCCGTCGCTGTCTCCTCCGGCCGCAGTCCCCGCAAGCATGACGGATAGCGCGAAATAAGCCCTGGGGGTTGGTAACCTGCCAGGTACCGAAGCCACGCAGTCGTCGATGAGGCGACATTGCGTTGACACTTTGGTTCCAGCCCGACTAGAGTTTCCAGCAACTCAAGCCACCGGCGCTCCGTAGCGAGCCCTGGTGGTTTGGTCTTTTGTGGGCTGAAAAGTCTAGCGATCGGCGTGCGGGGAGTGCTCGCCGTGCGGGCCGCCGTTGCGCTTCGGGTTCGGCAGCGTGGGGGGTGTCGCGCTCGGGCCGCCGCCGCTGGCGAGCTCTTGCACCTGATTGCCCAAGCGGGTGCGAACCCGGATCAAGGCGCCGATCAACTCGGCGCCGGCGCGTTTCGCGGCGGGGGTGCTGAAGACGGCCTTGGCGTGCTCGAGACCGGTGTGCCCGCCGAGCGGGACGTAGCAAAAACCGAGTACCGCGAACAAGCTGATGCCTGCTTCTACGCCGCGTCGACCGAGTACTCCGAGCACCGCCACATCGTAGGCACGGCCCGTGGGCGCGGGCCAAATTGTTGCGAGTTCAACCACTCTTGGACGCACGTGGCGCGCAGCGAAAGAGCACGAAGCCAGTATTTCGCCACAGCTCTTCACAGCGCGGGGAAAGCAGCGGAGCGTGATTGGTGGTCAGCAGCGCGAAGTCCGCGTTTTGCGCGTGCAGCGCCTGTTCCAACGCATCGCTCGAGCGGAATGGGCTCGCGCTGGCAGGCTGGGGGCGACGCGGATCGTGGTCGTCGAACACGCTCGTGCCGAGCGGTGAACCGAACCCGGCCTGGACGGCGAAGTAGCCGTAATCAGAGGTGTCGATGGCGAGGCCGAGGTTCGTTTCTCGGCGCGCCGCGTTGCCCGCCTCGAGCTCGAGGGCGCGCTCGGCGAAGCCCTCGTTGCTCGGCAAGTGGAGGCCTTGGACCAGGGGAATGCTGGTGATCGCAGCGACCACGACCACCACCCGTCGACGGCCGGCCGGGTCGGTCGCGCGCCGAGCAAACTCGCGCCCGGCGACGACACAACCAAAAAACCAAAGCGGCAGCAGCACGCGCGCGGCATGGTGTGTCGGCACTCCGTCGCGGACGCTGCCCAGCATCAAGAATGCCAGCATGGCCAGCAAGGCCACGGTGCAGCGCGCATAGCGCGGTCCATCCAGCTCGGGCGTCCTCCGGGCCAGGAAGTAGAAGATCGGAAACAGAATGCACAGCCCGAGCGCGTTCCAGAGCAACGCCCAAGGGTATTCAATCAGCCGGCGCCACAGCGGAATATCGCTGACGCCCAGCGCGCGGCGATAAGCGGTGACTCGACCGACGAAAAACCAGGCGTCGCCATGGTTGAAGTGGCTCAGGATCAGCCACAGCGCAGGGCCCGCGAGCGCCAGCGCCGCGCAGCCCAGGTACACCACGCGCCGCTGTCTGAGCGCATCCCATAAGCAAAACGCCGCGAAAGCTGCGGCGATCGGCCAGGCCTCGTAACGCGACAGACAGGCGAGGATCAGCGAGCCCCCACCCAGAGCGCGGAGCAGCGGATGACTCTGGGCGAGGGTGGCCGCGGAAAGCAGCAACAGCGCCGCGCAAGGCACCTCGGGCAGCGTGGCCACGCCCAAAAATGCCGAATACGGCACGAGCATGCAGCTCAACACCGCGGCCACGACGGCCGCGATGCGACTCGTTCCGAGCACGCGCGCCGCGACGTAAACCAAAACCGTAGCCGCCAACGCCAGCACGATCGCGACCGTCCGTGCCACACCAAGGCCGGTACCGAAGCTGCGGAGCGCGGTGCCATAGGCCCAGAACGGCGCGGGCAACCAGCTCGTACCGCTGGCGTCGATGTGCGGCTCTTGCGCGAATCGTTGTGCGATCGAGAGACGCGCGTAGTCGTCGTCGCTCAGCGCGCGAAAGCCGGCGCGCCAAGCCGCCACGCAAGCCAGCCCGCGAGCCCCGAACAGCAGCGCAAGCTCGCGCATGTCAGGCAGAAATTCACGGAGCCGAGCCTCGGGCATCGCCACGCGACTCCGTAGCGGAGCGACTATTTCGAGCTGCCGGCGGGCGGCGCAGTCTTGGTGGGTGTGGTCGGGCCGAGCGGCGAGTTCTGCTCGTGCTGCTTCTGCAATGCCTGCGAATGCTTACGCATCGACTCGTCCGTGGACGACGACAGGTAGGCCAGCGAGATGCTGGTGAAGAAGAAAATGCCGGCGGTTGCCCAGGTCGTCTTGGTCAGAAAATTACCGGCGCCGCTACCGCCGAACACCTGCTGCGCCCCACCGCCACCCAGCGCGCCGAGCCCGCCGCTCTTCCCCGGCTGAATCAAGATCACCAGGATCAAAAAGGCGCAGGCCATGATGTGCAAGACGGTAAACGGGGTGTGCAGAAAATCGGCCATGCTGTCCTCGGGAGTAGAGCGAGTGTAGTCGGGGGATCGGCGCTCGGCTAGGGTCAGTTCTTGATCGGCGCGGCCTTGGCGATTTTCGCGAAGCCTTCCGCATCTAGAGCGGCGCCGCCGACGAGGGCGCCGTCGATATCCGCGCACGCCAACAGCCCGGCCGCGTTGTCGGCCTTCACGCTGCCGCCGTATAGAATCCGGGTAACCTCGGCCAGCTCGGCGCTGGTCTTCTTCAGCTGCTCCCGGATCGCGGCGTGCACTTCTTGCGCTTGCTCGTTGGTCGCGACTTTGCCGGTGCCAATCGCCCACACGGGCTCGTAGGCGATCACGCCGAAGCCCGGCTTCTTGTTCAGCTCGGGGACGATCGTTTCGAGTTGGCGGAAGCAGACTTCCAGCGTTTTGCCGGCCTCGCGCTCGGCCAACGTCTCACCGATGCAGGCAATCGGCTTGAGGCCCGCCGCGATCGCGGCGGCCACCTTTTCGCCCACCTGCGCGTCGGTCTCGCCGAAGTATTGGCGGCGCTCGCTGTGACCGATGATCACCCAAGTGGCGCCCGACTCTTTGAGCATCGGCGCGCTGATCTCGCCGGTGAAGGCGCCGCTGTCTTTCGGGTAGAAGTTCTGAGCGGACACTTCCACGTGGCTGTCTTCGAGTTCGCTCGATACAGCGGCGAGCGCGGTGAACGGCGGAGAAACCACGACTTCGACCAAGCCCGCGACTTCTTTCGAAGCCTTGGCCACGCCGGCCGCGAGCTCGACGCCCTTCAGGCCTCCGTTGTTCAACTTCCAGTTGCCAGCGATCAGGTATTTTCGTGCCATTTATTGGTTTCCTCGCAGGGCTTCGACGCCCGGCAACTTGAGGCCTTCGATCAATTCGAGCGACGCACCGCCGCCCGTGGAAATGAAGCCGATTTTCTCGGCGATGCCCGGGCCCGCCAACGCCACGGCGGCGACGCTGTCTCCGCCACCTACGACGGTGAAGGCCGCGCTGTTCGCCAACGCCTGAGCCACGCCGATGCTGCCGGCGGCAAAGGCCGAGTTTTCGAACAAGCCCATCGGCCCATTCCAGAACACGGTCTTGGCTTTGGCGACCAGGTTCGCGATCGCTTGCACCGAGGCGGGCCCGATGTCGAGCGCCATGTGGCGCTCTGGGATCGAGCGCACGTTGACGACTTCACCTGCGGTCGAATCTTTGTCCTCGGCAACTACGACGTCCGTCGGCAGCACGAAACGCACGCCGCGATCGCGCGCCTGTTCGAGCAGCGTGCGCGCGAGCGGCAATTGCTCTTGTTCCAGCTTGGAATCTTTGAGGCTATTGCCGGCGGCCGCCAAGAACGTGTTGGCCATCGCTCCGCCGATGCAGATCGCATCACACTTCTTGAGCAGCGCGCCGATCACCTTCAGCTTGTCGGAGACTTTGGCGCCGCCCAAGATCGCCACGAACGGCTTCTGCGGGTTCTCGGTGACGCGCGTCAGCGCCGTCACTTCGTCCCGCAGCAGATAGCCCATGCCTTTGTCACGCATCACGCGCGGCAGGCCCGCGATCGAAGCGTGGGCGCGGTGGGACGTACCGAATGCGTCGTTCACGTACACGTCGCACAAGGCGGCAATTTCACGCACGAAGCCTTCTTCGTTGCTCTCTTCTTCCTCGTGAAAGCGCAGGTTCTCCAGCATCACCAACTGGCCTGGACGTAGCTCCGTGATCAGCTTCTTGGCCGCGTCGCCGATGCAATCATCGGGCAGATATACGTCCTGGCCGAGCAGCTCGCTCAAGCGCAGAGCGGCCGGCTCCATACTGTAGGCGGCGATCGGCTTACCGTTGGGTCGCCCGAGGTGGGAGCCGAGGATCACGCGGGCGCCGGAGCTGATCGCTTTCTTGATCGTCGGTAGCGAGGCGCGGATGCGCTCGTCGTTCGTGATTTGGCCGGACTTGTCCAAGGGCACATTGAAATCGACGCGGATGAACACGCGTTGATTGTCCAAGCGAAGATCGTCAATCGTGCGGATGCCGTCGAGTGTGCCCATGCTGAATCAAGCAAGCGAGACGGGAAAACGGCCGCGCGAGCCGGGGGAACCTAGCTATCAGCCTGGGGTGGGTCAAGCCGATCGCGTCACCGTTTTTGGTGCGCGCAGGGCTCGCCGCTCGGTTCGAACGATGCGCTCTTCGCGTTACCGGTCAGAAACACGAATTCCGCAGAAAAACCGCCGATACGTGGGGCGCGCAGCGGGCTACGCGCCGCACGTTCAGCGTCACGCGTTGGTCCGTCCTCAGTCACTGCCAGCTCCCCGTGCTGCGTCGCCGGCGTCTCGGCCCGATACGGGCGCCGCGCAACTCAGCTGGGCGCGCTGGATCGCCTCGAGCAGGGGCCGTGCTCGGCGCTCCTGGTCGGGCCCGCGTTCGGTCACGCTACGCTCGCTCACCTCACGCGCACCCACGACCCACAGCACGGGCACGCGCATGGCGTGCGCTTCGGCGACTCGCCGCCCCAGTGTCTCGTCGCTGTCGCCGAGCGCGGCGCGCAGGTCGTGTTCACGCAAGCGCGCCACCACTTCTTCGGCGTAGGCACGTTGTTCGGGGTGCACGGGCAGCACGCGCACTTGTTCTGGGGCGAGCCACGCCGGCAAGCGGCCCTCGTGATGCTCGAGCAGAATGCCGAGGAAGCGCTCCAAGCTGCCGACCATCGCCCGGTGCAACATGGCCGGCCTCACACGCGCGCCCGAGCGATCGTCGTAGCTGAGCTCGAAGCGCTCGGGCAGCACGAAGTCGAGCTGAATGGTTCCGCACTGCCAACGGCGGCCGTGCCGATCGCCCAATTCGAATTCCAACTTCGGACCGTAGAAGGCGCCTTCGCCTGGCTTGAGTTGGCAACCGAGCCCCGCGCGCCGCGCGGCGCTCGAAAGTGCCTGCTCGGCGCGATCCCAGACCGCATCCGAGCCGGCACGCTGCGCAGGGCGAGTGGCGAAGTTCACGACGATCTCCGAGAAACCGAGCGAACGATAGAAGTCGTACAGCGAGCTGCAGAAACGCGCGACCTCCTGTTCCACGTCGGCTTCGGCCAGAAACACGTGTCCGTCGTCTTGGGTGAACTGACGCAGGCGCAGTAAGCCATGCAGCACCCCGCTCGCTTCGTCGCGATGCACGATGCCAAACTCCGAGAGCCGCAGCGGCAAATCGCGATACGATAGCGAGCGCCTCTTGACGATCTGCGCGTGCCCCGGACAGTTCACTGGTTTCATCGCAGCGCTCTTGCCTTCATCCGAGAACGCGAACATGTGCTGACGGAAGTTCTGCCAGTGCCCGCTTTGCTCCCAAATCACGCTGCGTAACAGCTCGGGAGTGCGCACCTCTTCGAAGCCGGAAGCGACGGTCCAGGAACGCACCGCGCTTTCCAACGCACGGTACATGGCGTAACCCCGGGGGTGCCAAAACACCATCCCGGGAGCCTCTTCTTGCAGGTGAAAGAGGTCGAGCTCTTGGCCTAAAATTCGATGATCAGATGGTTCGAGCATGACTTTCTCCGTTTCGTTGGCCGGCGAAACGGGGCTCGTTCCAGATTTCCGAAAGCCCGCGTTCTCCGGCGGGTTTTCGGTCGATTTCAGCGTTCGCTACTGAAGCGTGCGCGGACGAGACGAAGCCCGGGAAATTCCCGTCGTCGTGGTCGTCGTGCGCGTGCTCGAAGCGAACATTGCCAGCGTAGGATGCCACGCTCGCAAGAAAACGCAAGTGGGCGCGGAGCTTACTTGATGAAGTAGCCCGAGACTTTCCAGCTGCCGTCTTCGTCTTCTGCGGGCGTGACGGTTTCGGTGGCGGAGGCCTTGTGTTCGAAGTTGGTGTCGAACTGAATGATCACATACTTGCCCGCGGGCGCGCCTGGTACGGCAGTTCGGTAGACGGCTGAGCGAATTTGACGTGAGAGCACCTTGCCGAGCGGTTCTCGCGCGTGCGAGGCCGTTGCAACCCAGTCTTGCTCGCTGATGGCCTTCTGCAAAAGCGGTGCGCTCGACTGCCAGCTCTCGTCGTACTTGGCGGCGTCCACCAACGCCAGCCACGATTGGGCGACGGTGGTGGCGGGTGCGGTGCTAGGCGCGGTGTCTGCCGCTGCATTCGACGCGAGGGGTGGGGGGCTCGCGGGCTCCGGTGTGGACTTCGGTGTCGTGGACGTAGACGGTCGCGTACCGCCACAAGCAGCGGATAGGGTCGCGGCTGCGAGTAAGACGCTCAGTCGCTTCAGATCGCCAATCCTCACGCGCCCATCTCCCTGGTTCGAAGCAGAGTATCGCCCGCCCTTGGCGAGCGCAAGCGGTGTTCTCCGCGTGATCGTGTCAGAGTGTGACCCGTCATGAGCCAACCCACACCGTTCAGCTATCGCGACATCGCCAAAATGATTGACCATTCGCTGCTCGCGCCGACGATGACCACGGCTGACTTCGAAGCCGGCATTCGGCTGGCCTTGGAGTACGACGTAGCCAGCGTGTGCTTGGTGCCGTCGTATCTACAGCGCTGCGTGGAGCTATTGGCCGGCTCGGACGTGAAGGCCAGTACCACGATCGGTTTTCCGCACGGCGGGCAGGCGACTGCCGCCAAAGTCGCCGAAAGCAAGCTTGCCCTCGCTCATGGAGCAGCCGAGCTCGACATGGTGGTCAACCTGCATCACACCCTGAGCGGTGATTGGGCCTACGTGCGCGCCGAAATCGCTGCGGTGCTCGCAGAAACTCACGGGCGTGGGCAAAAGCTGAAAGTGATCTTCGAGAATTGTTACCTGAACGATGCGCAAAAGATCAGGCTATGCGAGATCTGCGGCGAACTCGGGGTCGATTGGGTCAAGACATCGACTGGCTTCGGCAGCTCGGGTGCAACCCTCGACGATTTGCGGCTGATGCGGGCACACTCACCCGAGAAAGTGCAAGTGAAGGCCTCCGGCGGAGTGCGCGAGCTCGATTTCGTGCTCGCTGCACGCGAGATTGGCGTCACGCGCTGTGGTTCGAGCCGCACCCGCGAAATCCTGGAAGCGTGTCGGCTCAGGGCTTCGTGAGCAAGGTCCTGAGTAGCGCCACGCTGACTCAGCGCACGACGCTTGTCGGCCATCAGTGCAATGGTACTCGGCGAGCGCCACTTGCTGGCGGTGCTCACCGAGTACGTTCCCTAGTTCAAGCCCGCTCGTGGACTACCAGCAAAAGAGAGCCGTCGTGGTTTCCGTGCAGTTGACATAGCCAATCGCGGCCTGCAGCCAGGTCCAGTTGTGGAACGCCGTTGCCCAGTGCCAGACGTTTCCGCAATTTCCCGAACCGCCGGTCCGGAACGACGCAAATCCGAACGCCATCCAGGCACCGTTGACCTTTTTCAGCGGACCGCCCGAATCCCCGGCGCAAAGCCAGGGTTGGGTGCTGTTCGCGGTGTATGTGTAATCCTGATTGGTACTGTTGTACGTGGGGACTACCTGTCCGCCACGCAAATGATTGTCGCAATCGGTCGCTCCAGTGTCGAAGCAACCATAACCCATCGCCGACATCGTCGACCCTGAAGGGTTGGACTTGGCAATCGGAATGGCGTCCAACTGAGCGACGTTGGAAAAGTCGCTGTTGGCCGTCAGCACGGCGACGTCGTTCTTTGCGAAGCCGTTGTAAGCGGGGTTGAACTTCACGAACACGTTGGACTGGGGCATGATCGAATCGTACGTGTGCCCCGTATTTTCACGTAGCACCAGGGCGGTGACCCACCCGGAAGTGTACGGGGCGAGCGGAGCGCTGACGCAGTGAGCGGCCGTGACCAAAGTTCGCCGCGAGGTGATGACGCCGCTGCAGTCGGTCCAGGCGTTTTGCGCGGGCCAATACACGTGTACGAGCACAGCGCCGCGAAAGCTCGCTGAGCCGTCGACGAGAACGCCGTTCTTCAGCTCTGACGACTGCGTGCCGGTCGGTTCGAGCTCGCTGTCGGTTTCCGACGCAGCACCGCACCCACCGAGGAGCAGCGCGAAACTCGCGGCCAAGCAGACCCGGTGCCCCATCCCGCCCAACCGTGATCCATTCGTCGTGTTCGATTTCATCGATCTTCCCTTCGTACCTTCGCGCATCGGGCCGTCTTTCGGATGAGTGCCTCATCCCCCACCGCCTTCCCTTCTGCGCCCCAAGCGGCGTGTGGCCGTTCACCTAATGAAACGGACTTCTTCTATTGCCGCCACTCCTGGTCATTGTTAAAAAATGATCAACTCGCGTGAATCCGAAACGTGCATTCGATGGCATTGCCCGATTGGCTTCGGGCCGAGGCGCTGGTGAGGCAATTCGGCTCGCAGCCGCGATTGGAGCAGAAGACTCGAGCGTCTCCGGCGCCGAGCAGGGCGCTCTCGTCAAGGCTGCGTCAGATCGTCGAGCGCAAAGTCCGCACGCGGCTCAGCGGTTTGTGCTGGGCGATCTTTTCGGCAGCGGCCCAACTGAGCAAGGCCGATGCTCGAAGGATAAGCCGTAGTATTGGTGTAGAGCGACGGCTACGCGCCGCACGAACGGAGAATCAGCGCGCGACATGCTGATCAGTCTGCGCCAGACGTCACGCGCCGCGGTTCGAGCCGTACGCGCGAAATTCCGGATGCGTGTCGGCTCAGGTCTTCGCGAGGTTGTTGGTGATCGGTTGATAAGCGGCTCGGAACTCCGGTAACGCCTCGCAGCGATCGGCCAGCGCCGCAATCGTCGGAATTCCCGCGGGGGTGATCAAGCCCGGCTGCGCTTCGCGGGTGAAGCGATAAGCGCAGGTTATTGCGATGTCCGCGTGGCTCAGCGCTTCGCCAAACCAATAACGTGACGAACACGCGCTGCGTTCGGCTTCGAGAAACGCGAATGATTCTCCAATTTGCGTGCGACAGCGCTCGCTCCAGATTGCCGAGGGCTGCATCAGGTCGAGTGCGGAATAGAGCAGCGCGACTGCTTTGTCCGCGATACCGGTTGCGAGCGAGGCGATGCGCAAGATATCCCTGCGGTCGGTGCCTGAGCGCGGGACGAGCGGTCGTGCGCCCGTTGCGGACGCAAGTTCGTCGACGTAGTCGAGGATAGCGAAGGTCTCCACGAGTGCGGTGCCGTCATCGAGCAGCAAGGTGGGGACGCGGCGGAGTGGGTTGTGTTGGGCAATTTGCAACGCGTTGGCCCAAACCGACCAGCCGCGGTGCTCGAAGTGCAATCCATAGTGGTGGAAAGCGATTGCAACGCGTCGCACGAACGGAGAGTCATATTGCCCGAGTAGAATCACCTGCGAATGGCCCCTGCTTCAGTTCTTCAGTTTCTTTTTCAGGCTGGTTGCATCACTTGAGTGTGGCTTCGAACGAGCGCGCGTGCCGCGCTGGCGATTCGAGTTGCTGCAACTTTGGTCAATAGTCAATTGGTGCTTTCTCGACCGTGTCGATTTGCGTCGAGCTATCGTGTTCGTATCCGCACGGGAGTAACACTATCAATGAGCGCTGGTCGGTCCAGTCTTTAGCGACCCAGGGGTTCGAAAATGCAGTATGTGGTTCGTACCGTCAACGACGTGAGCGTGCACCGCGTTGGTCGAACCATTCGCCAATTCAGTTGTTGGGGCGCGACTCTGCTGGCGTGTGCCAGCTGCTCCAGTGACTCGCCGCCGACGGACGGCGAGGGCGGCGGCTCGGGTTTTTCCGGTTCTGAAGTCAGGGCAGGCGCGTCGAATCGAGGCGGCTCCGCGGGACGCGCCGGCTCAACGCACAGTGGAGCCCCCGGCAATGGCGGAAGCACGGCGGGCGTCAGCGGCGCCGCGGGCGACGCAGTCATCGGCGGCTCAGATACCAGCGCAGGAGCAAGCGGCACTGGCGGGTCGGGCGCAGGCGGGACCGCAGGCGTCGCTGACGCGGGGACCGGTGGTACCGCCGGCGTCGGTGGCACGGGGACCAGTGGTGCGGCAGGCATCAGTGGCGCGGGCAACAGTGGTGCTGCCGGCGTCGGTGGCGCGGGCAGCGGTGGCGCTAGCGGCGGCGGGACTGCCGGCGTCAGTGGCGCGGGGATCGGTGGCACTGTCGGGGCGGCGGGCACAGTCGGTGACGCAGGCCTTGGCATTGGCAGTGGTACCGGCGGCGTAGCCGGCGCCAGCGGTGGGTTTGGCGGCCTCAGTGGAGCAGGTGGCGCGCAGTCGAACAGTTTCACTCTCTCAACCAATTCAGTCTTCGCTCAAAGCCTCTGCCCGTACCCGCACCCCTTCACCATTTCCAACACATCGAGCGGCCCGCTTTCGTGGCACCTGAGCGGCGATCTTTCGACCATTGACGTCAGCCCACTCGGCTCGACTCTGCCCGTGGGCGGTACGGTCGACGTCAGCGTGACTTCGAAATGGGGGGTGAAGAAGGCATCGCCAGTCGTGAGCGTCGACGCGGACGGTGCGGCTTCTCAAACGGTAACGGTCAATGTTGCGATCTTCGGGTACTTCGTCGACCCTCCTCTCCCTGACATCGATTTCGGCACCGTGATCCTTGGACAGGAGGCCAGTGTTTTTATCCCCCTGATCGGCTCTGTTACCAGCGTGCACCTACTCAGCAACAACGCTGATTTTGCTGTAATGTCCGGAGCCATCCCGACGCAGCAACCTGGCGGTTTTGGTTGGACGTTGATATTCCGCTCGCAGAACGGTCTGCACCAGACCATGGGGCCGCAGCAGGCGAGACTCGATGTCCTCAGTTCACTCTCGGAAGTTTGCCCCCCGAACACCTCGGTTGCACGAGCGACGGTGGTCGCGCCGTAGCGTCAACGTGCAAATTCAGAGCCCCGCCATTGGGCAATGCGAATCAGGATCACGAGCAGGAAGGGTTAGCGCATGTTGAGTAGTCATGAATTGAAAAATGCGAGCGGTCACCGTGGCGGCAGGCCCCATCGTCGTTGGAGTTGTGTCGGGGCCACGTTGCTGCTCGCGTGTGCGAGCTGCTCGAGCGATCCATCAGTGCCCGGTGGTGACAGTGGCGCCACGAGCGACGCTGGGACAGCTGGGACCTCCGGACATGCCGGCGCGACACACGCTGGAGGGCCTGGCACTGGCGGCAATGCGGGAACCAGTGGCACGACGGGCCACGCTGGTGATGGCGATACCGGTGGTAACCCCGAAACCGGCGGTGTGACGGACATCGGCGGAGCTTCAGGAATTGGCGGAGCTTCAGGAATTGGTGGAGCATCGGCAGGTGCAGGCGGAGCGTCGGCAGGTGCAGGCGGAGCGTCGGCAGGTGCAGGCGGAGCGTCGGCAGGTGCAGGCGGAGCGTCGGCAGGTGCAGGCGGAGCGTCAGCAGGCAACGGCGGAGCATCAGCAGGCAGTGGCGGAGCGTCAGCAGGCGGAGG
>Ga0247778_1000240_pt1 | contig 93392 bp, 94 predicted proteins | sample UWRJL049202B5_FD_179939 | JGI IMG/M metagenome (GOLD analysis project Ga0247778, IMG submission 179939) | Plant litter microbial communities from Arlington Agricultural Research Station in Wisconsin, United States - UWRJ-L049-202B-5 | ecosystem: Environmental > Terrestrial > Plant litter >... | reverse complement strand
CGAAATATTAATTTAAACTTTTTAAAATTTTTATATTTCGATTTTAAATTTTTTGAATATTATAATAATTATTTTATTATTATATTAAAAATTTATACGCCCGGCTATTTTATTTTTAAATAAATCAATTTCTCTCAAATTCGACGATATCAAAAAAAAATATATTATTAATAATAAAAATTATATAATTAAATAAAATATTTAGAATTTTATAAATAATAAATTGAAGATTTTGAATATTTAAATAAATTAATTTATTAATTCGGAAATTCTTAATATAATAATATAAATTTATATAATTTTAAGGGATATTATTTTTCGTGATTTAATTACCAAACTGAATTATATTTTTAAAATTAATTGTGTTCAATATATTTATAATATAGGAAAAAATTATTTTACTATTTTTTTTTATATTACCAATTATATAAATTTATTAAATTAATATAAAAAATAATTTATTATTTTATAATTAATTTAAGAATTAAATTATACCAAAATCCAGGGGATTTGTATATTTACAAAATTTTGTTTAATTATTAACAAAAAACTAATTCCCAATTAAAGATTTAATATATATTAAAAACTTCAAATTAAAATAATATTAAATAAATTTTTATTAATAATTAATAAATTAAATTAAATATTTTAAGTTATTATATTAATTAATATTGGAAAAAAATATAATATCGATATTTATATTATTTTGGGCAATTACTCGGATTTTTAGAAATTGATTTCTAGAGATTCTATTGGTTATAATTATTTATATATTGAATTAAATTTAAAATCGAGAATATAGGTTTATTTTTATAAATTTAAATATTATTATTATATATAAAAAATTCTAATTAAAAAATCAAATAATTAATATCTAATATAAATAAACAAAAATCGTATTAAATATATAAAACAATGATTTATTAATATCAAATAGATTTTTTTATATAAAATTTTATATAAAAAAAAATAAACCAAAAATGAACCAAAAATTAGTAGTACTAATAAAAAAAACAAAAATAAAAATAATAAAATCGATTTTTCGAAAAATAATTTTATAACAATTTTAATAAATCTTTTTATAATAAAATTTACCACGGAATCTTTAATTATTTTTTTTATATTATATAATTAATTATATCAATTATATAAAAATATTATCTTTGACAATTGTGGTATTATTTATTTGATTAATAATAAATCTTTTCTTGATTTTAATTTTATTAAATTATATCTATATAATTAATTTATAAAAGTTAAAATTTAATCTTTTTTAATAATTATTATAAATATTAAGATTTTAAAAAAAATTTTTATTTGCAAAAATAATAATAAAATAAATTTAATATTTAAAAATATTATTTTAATTAAAAATTTTTATATTAATATTATCTTCGAATTTTTATTCAAAAATCAAAAAATATAATATTATAATTAGAATTATTTTTTTTATATTAAAAACCCCGATAAAAGGAATATTATTTTTATTTAATTTTTTATTTATAAAAAAAAATTTATATTTATTGAATTTATTTTTTTTTTTTTTATTTAATTTATTTAAATAAATTTTTTTTAAATATTATTAATATTATAATAATTATTTTTATTTTTAAATTTCACAAAATATATATAAAATATAAAATATTAAAAGATTCTCGTTTATTAAAAATAGATTATGTTATAAAATAATATAATTGAGTAGATTATTTATTTTAAAATATTTTAAAACAATTAATCTATTAAATTAAAAATATATATATTAAAGGTCCTTAATATATTGATTATTAATATTATATTATTATTTATATAAAATAAAAAATCTTACAATAATTAATCTAATAATAAATAATTCGATTTTTTTATCAAATTATATAAAATTTTTTTTATTATAAAATAAAAATAGGAATAAAATATATAATAATCCTAAAAAACAAATATAATAGTAAGATTTATATAATATTATTTATAAATAAAAATAATTTAATAATATTTATAATATTATAAAATTTCGAAATTTATATTTAATAATAATATTAATTAAATATTTATATATTCAAATATAATCAGAAAAAAATAATTATATTAATATTAAAATATTTAGAATATCAAAGATAATATAAAAAAAAAAAAATCTTTATCGAATTTATATTTTTATATATCTATAAACTAAATAAAAATTTTAAATATATTAATCAAAAAATTATTGTTAAATTTATTAAACTTTTTGAGGACTTCAATTTCTTTTTATATTTTTAGTCTAAAATAATAAATATAATTGTTTATTTTTATAATATTAATTTTTTAGAAATTAATAATTAAATTATATTAAACGAAAAATTTGATTTTTAATTTTATAAATATTTTCGTTTTTATAAATTATTAAAAATTGTTAAAATTATTATTGATTTTCGACCAGATTAGAATAATATATTTTATTATAGATATAAAGTTTATTTTATAATAAAAAAAAAAAAATTGGAAAATATAAATATAAATTTAAAATTATATTATAAATATATATTAGATATTTAATAAAATATATAATTTCCAATATTTATTATATCTAAATACCCGGCGCGTATTGTATTATTATTATAAAAAATATTATATTTAATAAAAATAAATTCTATACGAAATATATTGAGTAATAAAAGGATTTATTTATAATAAAAATATAATATCTCGCGATAATACTTAATAAAAACAAATTATTTAATATTAAAGATTTTATTAATTTAGATATTGTTGATTATATTAATAATATAATATATAATAATTTACAAAATGAAAAAAAAATAGATTAATTATTAACAAAAAATTTAAATTTATTAAAAATTTTTAATTAAAATCAACTATCAGAAATAAAAAAAAAAATTTTTTATTCGATTTAAAATATTAAAATAAATTATTTATTTTTAAAAATATTTTTAAAATTGAATATATATTAATTTCTCCAAATTTAAAAAAAAAATAAATCAATTCGGATTTATATTCTATAATTAAAATATATTTAATAAATATATTATTATTAATAATCGTTCTAAAAAATATTTAATCTAAATAAATCTATTATTTTTTAAATATTAAAACCAGAAATATATTAAAAATATATTTCGAATAAATTATAAATAAATTGTATCTAATTATAAAAATTTTATTCAATTCGATCTCAAAAAAAATTATTAATATATAAAAAATTATTTCTCGAAAATCTAAAAAATCTTATAAATTATATAATAAATTTAAAACTTTTATTATTTTTAATTTTTTAATTACAATTAATCAAATATCAAAACAAATTTATTAAATTATAATTAAAAATTTTAATAAATCCAAAAATAAAAAATAAATATTTATTATTTTAATAAATTTCAAAAAATTTTTTATAAATATTAAAGATAATTTTGATTATTTTAATTTTATTTTAAATAATATATTATTTGAAAAAGAATTTAATAATTTTATAAATAATAAAAACAAATTAATAATATTATATATTATAATAATAGCAATAATTTAATTTTAATTTAATATCGAATATATTTTTATTAATATATTTATTTTTTTTATTAAAAAATAATTTATTATTTTATATATATTAATTAAAAATCTTCCAAAAAAATCTAAAAACTAACACAAATTAAAGAAATATTTAATAAAAAAATATTTCAAATTAAATATTAATAATAAATTTAAAAATTTTATTAAAATATAATATTAGAAAATTATCCCTAAAAAAAATAATTATTTTAATTTTATTTTATTAATATAAATTTTCAAATATAAACTAAATAATAATAATTATTTTAATTGTTATCGATCAAAATTAATAATTAAAAATAATCTACAAATTAAAAACTTTTTAATATTAATATATATTTCAATTTTAATATCGAAATTTTTTTGTTTAATTATTATTATTATTATAAAATTTGATTTTAAATTAAAATTATTTAATATAATTAATATTTTTATTAATATTAAAAAAAATAATAATTTAAATTTTATTATTTATAAAATATTATTAAAATTTGAAGATTTAACAAAAATAACAAAAATTGATTATATTTTATATAAAATAAAAAATTTTTTTGTTTTATAATTCAAAAAATTTTCCTCGATATTTATCGAATTTAATTTCTATTTATATAAAAAAAAATTATATATTTTTATTAATCTAATTTATAAAATTTTTGTAATTTTTTATATTAATAATTTTTAGATTATATATTATAAATAAAATAAAAAATTTATAAATAATATTATTAAAAATTTAAACGCCAAATATAAATTTTATAATTTAAATAATTTATAATTATTTTTCGGAATATAAATTATTTATAATCGAAAAATTAAAAAAACTTAATTGATCTATGATTTATATATTATTTTGATTTTCAAAAAAATTCAATATCGAATATTTTATTATCCGGAAAAAAATTTGAAAATAATAATAATAAAATTATATTTTATTAAATCAAAAAATATTAAAAAAAAATAGAAAATATTTTTTATATTATTATTATAATTAGACCAGATATAATATTTATAATTTCAAAATTATCTCAATTCTTTATTAATTTTTTATTTAATTATATTTTTGCTACAAATTAATATATTCGATATTTTTATAATATTTATTTTTTAATAATCTAGTATAATAATAACTTCAACAAATTATTAATAATAATATTTGATATTTGATTTGTTAATAATACAAAAACAAAAAAATCATTTCAAAAATATATAATAATATTGTTCAGAAATTTATAAATTTGGAAAATAATAAAATAATCATATATTATTATATTATTAACAGAAATAAAAATATATAATATAATTAATATTATAAAAAAATTTATAACTTTTTAATATTTATTTTATAATCTTAAATTTAATTTTGATAAAATATAAATTATTTATTACAATAATTTTTAAATGATTCATTTTATAATAAGAAATAATAAATATATTATTATATTTTTATATTATATTAATATTTAAAATATATAGTTTCGTCAAAAATATATTAAAAAAATATTTATAAATAGATTGACAAAAAATTTGATATATCAATAATATAAATATTTTCATATATTATTATATATAAATAATATATAAAATAGAATATAAATATTTATAAAATTTTATTTGAAATTGTTGTAAAAATATTTTTTAACAATCCAGCTATATTAATATTGTTAAAAAATAAATTTAAATTGAAATCGAGCATTTTAATATCTAATACATTACTATTTTTTCGAATATATTTATTTATATATTTATCAAAATTTTAAATAGATATAAATATTTAAATAAAAATTTCAAGTTTTTTAATATAAATTATATTATTTATTTTCAAAATAAATATATTGTCAAAAATGTAAAATTTATTTTTAAATATTATAAAAAATAATTTATAAATAATATATTATTTGGGGATAATTAATTTTTTTAAATATATATTTTTTTATTCAATATTTTTTTATTTTTTTTTTATATATTTTATATTTTGAATAAATTATTTCAATAAATTATATTATAAATTTATAACAATCAATAATAATATATGAAAAAATAATATTTTATTTAATATTTAATTTATAAATATTATTAAATATTATAATTCCAAAATCTAAACTATAATATTAATATTTTAAAAATAATAATACAAATATTAAATCTTTATTAATTATTTATTTAAAATCCAAATCTGGAATTTTTTTTTTATATTTTTCCCACAAAATATAAATTATTATTTTTTATTTCGAAATATTAATCGATTATTTATTTATTATTATATTTATTAATCGACAATTAGGTAGACGAAGTATTGATAAAATAAATATATAAAAATAATTACTAAAAATATATTTTAGATAATATTTAATATATATATTAATATAAATTTCTAATAATTTGTTTATAATAATATTTTAAATATATAAAAAATAAGGGATTTTTCGGCGTTTATTGTTAATATTATTTTGCGAAAAATGAATAAAATTCTAGGAAAAATAAATATTTGGGCAAATATTCTAAAGTAATATTATAATTTTTTTTCGATTTAATATTATAAATTTATCATCATTGCTATTAGATAGAAAATTATATATATTTTTTTTAACCTTTTTATTTAATTTTCTAAATAATAATTATTTAAATATATTATTACTATCAATATTTGGGCATAGATTAGATCAAAATATTATTTTTTTTATTTTTGATATAAAAAATATTAATAATTTTGAATTATTTCGAAATAAATAAATTGAAATATTAGGAACAAAAAAGATATTTCGAGAAAATATATTTTATATTTGTAAATAATTAATAATTCAAGCGAACAATATATTTGCATATTATATATATTATTTAAAAAAAGAAACTGATTATTTAGATTATAAACTCAATCTAAATAATTGATTTATATTTATCGAATTTTGCAAAAATAAAAATTTTTTTTAAATAAACGGACGATTCGAAAATTGATTTATTGGATTTTATATTGAAAATTTTGAATATTATAGAAATAATATTAAAAAAATTAATTTTAAACTATCAATTTTCATTTATTAATTTATTAAAAAAAAACCCAGAAGAGTTGGAATTGCCAATAAATTTATCGAAATTTATTAATAATAAATTAAATTCATTATTTCGCAAAAAATAATTCTAAAATAAATTATTTTAAAAAATTGGTGGAGTAGAATTTTTTATTTATTGTTTTTGATTATTTTTTTTATTTATTAATATTAAAAGAAAATTATTAAAACTATCCTGAAAAAATTAATTTTATATTAATTTATATATAATAAATTTTTATAATTTTATAAAAATTTTAATTATTATAAAAAATAATTTATTTATTATAGAAATATTTCTCCTTGACCAAATTGACTATTAGAATTATTATTATAATCTTACAAATTTGATATTATAATAATATTGATAATATAGAAATTGAAAAAAAATATAAAAATAAATAAATTTTGTAAATATTTATAATAAATTGAATTAATATTTTATTTATATATAACCAAGTCGGGGGGTATGTTATAACAAGATATATTGTAATATTCGTAACGCCCGCACTACGGGCCCAGTCTCGTTTAAATATTTAAAAAACAGTCCTCGTATATAAGGACTGCTACCTACCTAGCTAGATTCTTCAGATCTTAATATATCCTCACTTTCAATCCATCCTCTAGGATCCATGAGTCTACTTTCCCTTCAATCTACGTGATAGGAGAAGAGCCTAGCGCTTATAAGCGGCGTTATTATATTTAGTAACTTAAGAGCCATTTTATATTACTCTAGACTTATATTTAGATTATAGGGTCTATAACGACACACGAGCTTATAGGTAGAGAAGAGGCGTAAAGGAGCACTTTTAGAGGCTAATTAGAGCGTCGTATAGGTCTAATACTAAGGAGAATCTAAAGATAAAGAGAAGCAAAGAAGAAGAGAGGAATTAATATCCTAAGAACCCCTTTTCCGTACTCATAAGATTGTATGTCTGAAACGGGTCTGGTACGGACGCTAGGCCGCGCATGGCTAAGCAAGCAAGCGTCCCATGACAGGGTCTATTTTTGAATTAGCAATCCCAATTACATTTGGGCTGAGCTAGCTAGACAGGATGAGAAACACGTGAAAAGACGAACTTCAATCTATTCCCATTCTCAATCCTATGCATCTCCGTATACATCGGACTTGGAGATCCGGGACTATCCGCGGTCTGCCAACTGCTCGTCTCCTGACTCGGCTTCCGGTCCCGCAGATCCCACAGGTTCCTTAACAGCTGCACTATCGCCCATTCATCAATTGCCGGACTTATGCCTTGTCTTTGGCATAGCGGAGGATGTGGCGCGTCTTTGAATCTCTCGGGTTTGGATATCTTGGCATCATAGAAGCCTTTCTGCGGTGTCTTAGGCTAGGGCTGAAATAGGGCTGAAGGCACAGCCTCCGCCTCCTTTTAGCTCTAACTCACGACCTAGCCAGAATTTAAAATCAAATGTTAGAGTGAGTTTAGCTCTTGGCAGGATGATACTCTATCACTGGTATAAAGGACTTTACGAAGGCGGTCTGCCTCCACGGAAACTCAAGCATCCGAGAACACGTCTCGCTACTAGGAACAACGAAATGCATATTAGATGATTAACTTTAGCTTGGAACACTCAGCTGCCAAGCTTAACGTTGATAATAAAAATGCCTCACAAGGCATACTTGAAGCTAGAGAATCTGATACAGGGATTTGGATCATAAAAGAACACTAGGAGCCTTCCTGATCGATGGATTAATTTCAACGCCTCTGCAAGTTGTTCAGGCTCAATTCTACATTGTCTTTTGCTCTCAGTCCAGAGAACCATTTCCAAATAACATGCATTCAATCCTCCCTGCCCTTTTGACGGTCTTGTCTTTTGCTGGCGCTCGGGCTCAACCTACTGAGTCTGCAGTTAGTTTGTTGCCTGAAATCAGAGCTGCGGGGGAGTTCAGTCTTCCCTGTGGATGTTGGAACCCTTGTACAATCGGAGATGTTGCCATGGGCTCGTTTTCTAATGGGACCTCTCATTGTGATACGACGTGCGGTAAGTAGTGACCAAATGAGCCATTACGAGTCCAAGATCTGACGTGGATTATGAAATCTACAGCCGAGGAGTACAAATGCCCAAGCCAACGAACTGAAGTTCCGTTGCCTACTCCGCTTGCTAAGAGAGGATGTTGGTGGATTATCTGCTGTACTTTCCCTGGTTGGGACCCGGAGGACAAACATGTGTTCGAATGCCACATCGATATTTGATGGAGAGTATATATCGCGTTTTGGAAGAAGGGGCTAGTTTTATTTGAAATGTTATCTTTCTGGTAAAGAAGACTACTTGGATCCTCTGCCCTCTAGTTTCTGTTTGTGATTGAGTTTGTTGAGCATTTCTGAAAAATCTAAGTACTGGAGAGCACTGCAGTTCCCTAATTTGTTTCCTCCTGTTCAACCACTGGTAGCTAGTTAATGATTCTACAATAAATGAGCGCCAACAAATGTTCTAGACTAATACAGCTCTTTGTAATCCACCTTATTCCGTAGAGAACCCAATTCTCTCCAGAGTCCAGACCTCGGTTTCATACTCTTGTGTGTTTTCATAATGTCTTAAGGTCATATCTCTAGCAGGTCTTCCATATAATGGTGCATAATCGAGCTTTTGAACAATGAGGTAGGAGCTCCTACCACATTTCAACATCTTCCGAGACCTTCTGCTCCTTTGGTTGGTTACTGTTCTGGATCATCCTTCCAAATTGTGCCGTAGTCCTATGGTCGACCGAGGTAGTGTCCACTCCTTGATGCTACCGCGAACGTACGGGGGTGCTAGAACAGCCGGTCTGATGACTAACCAGTCATGGCGGAACGGTTTTTTCGTTTGGTTGAAAATTGTAGGGAAGTCCTGTGTGCGGCGTCTCTAGACTGATATCCTGCCCTTGCACCCGAAGATCCTTGACGTTGCTAAACATTCTGCAGTGGTAAGTGGAAGCAAATCGGCGAGTCGATAAACAGATTTGGGGAAGACTGCCGGGATCGCTGCTTGACGCTACTCAGCCGACGCCGGTGTTGAATGATGAGGGAAGGTGAGCGATTTGTGTGTGCACACCCGTGGTCTTTAGACGCTCCAGCATAGAGTCACCGATCAAGACTATATCTATCTCGGTTAGGACGTCGGTGGGGCTAGGTGTTTGAATATTCTCGGCGGAAGAGGAACTAATCGAGGCTATATTTGGGAAGACAAGCCATTTAGATAGCTCGCTTCATATCCGTGGTGACTCACTCGGGTGTGACTTAACTTACTCGGTGTGACTTCGACACTTAAATAATTAAATTTCTTGCAAAACCAGCTTCACCTTTATATATGCAGCTACTGGAAGTCCTAGCTAGCTTTTGCGATGTATGAACAGCTTATACATCTCCGGTTCGTGAACACTTAAGAATCATTGATGATTGGGGAGATTATAGTCGTGTGCGAAACTATCAATCCTGCCCCAACCGTCTTGTCGAAAGGCTGAGATATAGGTCTTCAAAGATAATATATCTATGTCCATTTCCCCTCTTAGCGAATCTTGTGTGCCTAAAAGCTCTCATTCTTGAGCTTCTTGGCGATGTGTTTGCTCATCGGCTATTATCGTTTCAGATTGGAAAGATTTTAGAGCCGGCTTAGCGAGGAGAGGGAGGCTCTTGGTAACGGGAATTTATAACTATCACGCAAGAACGTTTGACTTAATTTTTCAATTTTAGACGGCGGCAGGATTAGCAGAGAAGCCCAAACAGGTCGCCTTCGGCTCAGGCTGTGCTCACCCACAGCTCTGGTCCAAATACGGAGATGAAAAATGTTCATATCAAGATTCCGACTCCGAATTCGCAATATCAAGGCTTGCAAATAGTCGTGAATGCATGGGATCTCATAACATTTCAGACAGATTCTACACAGGCTATAATCCTAATACAGAGAGAAGTAATCAGTAGGGGTGAGATTAATTGACAGGATAGAGACGTATGGAATATCTTCATTTTGAACCGGCGAAAGTGAAATCCGCGCACTTTGAATTAAGGATACTTAGATCATGATAAAGAGTAGGAAAGGCGACGCGAACGCAGAACATAGTACATCCAATTAGCGCAAAACGAAACCCCTCAGATAACTAACAGATTTCAAGCCTTCAAGTTAACGAGGTGTTTTATTCGGTATCAATGGACTTATGAGTAAACTAGGTGACGTTGCGGAACGAGATTAACAAGTCACTACCCCGGGCAGACTCTCGGGCTATCTATAATAAGACTCGCGGTGATAAACCTTACTACCTACAGTCGAAATAAAAGTTAATTCTGAGGTGATTGTGGCCGTGTCTCCAAGGGTGGCCAGACCAATTACCTGTTCGGAAGTCGCGGTGTTTTACTACTTCTAGTTAAATACTGGTCATTGCTCATTAACATTTATTTCGGCCTGTACGTAGTATACTGAGCCTCATTTCACCAATCGCCACCTCAATCATACTATTGTCCTTAGAATATTGGACAAGCTTAGTAGCCCGAATATTTACATGTGTGGGGTAAGAAAGATAACAGTTCAGAGGTTATTTTATAGCTGCTGTTTCCCACCCGACAAAGAGATAGAAGAGGAGAGTCATCGGAGATTGGAGAGATAGTAGTTGAAAAAATGGGCACTAGTGCCCGCAGTAGTCTTGCGTGTGAGTTCATAAAGTGTGGTAGTGGGAGGTGTAGAGAAAAAAGATTGAGGTGAATGCATTTCCAAAATAGATGGAATGTTATTTCGCCTGACTTTTTCTAGCTTTTGTCACAAAACGAATAACTATTGATACATGAATCCATTTCATTGTAACGCCAAGATAATGCTACAATCCCTGCCTCATCCATTTTGCCTTTCTTTTGTTGATTCCATTTGCAGCTGTGCTACAAGCATACCAGTCCCAAGTATATGGGTCCTAATACTTTTGGAGAACATCAGAGGCACGGCTGATTGCTCGACTCGAGACTAGTTTGCATCAGACTAATACAGAGGCTTCAACACGCTGGCACTTACTCAGTTCTATCTGTTTCTCAAGAGGTTTGCAACTGCAGAATGATCGTTCTCCTCCGCGAGCTCAATGGCGTATTCAAAGCCCGTTCCACGAAGGACATTACCTTTCGCTCCAGCATTCAGGAGCAATTGAACCATGTCTAAGCGGCCATGCTCAGCAGCTCCCTCGATTGCATATCGGCCTTCAATCACGGAAGGCGCTGCATTGACTTCGGCCCCTTTGTTAAGAAGTAATTTGGCTATCATGACGTCGCCAGATATGGCAGCGCCTTGTAGAGCCGTAATTCCACCATGAACTGCCGGCATTGAATTGACGTGCGCGCCTTTCTCGAGAAGAAATTGTACAAGCTCCATATCTGGGTTTTCGTTAGACGTGGCAGCTTGAAGAGCGGTACGCCCAAATCGATGCGCCGGAGCCTCGTTGATGTCAGCGCCGCGGTCAACGAGCATCTTCACAAATTTCAGATGTCCATAGCCAGCTGCCAGCTGAGTTGGTGTCCTAGGCTCCCAAGTATAAGCCCCTTCCTTTTCCTCGAATTCCTTGTCGCACCACATGTAGTTGATGATTGCATTTCGCTGAGGCTCGAGAATTCGGGCAAAAATTTCTTCCCAGCCTTCTACAATGACACCATGAAGTGCCGAACTCGGCTTCCCATTCGGTCTGTTGACCGGAGCACCGGCATCCAGAAGTCGACTGCAAAGAACAGTACACTCTTCACCATAAGACCAACCATGACAAAGGGCCTCTAGAGCCGTTATTCCACCCACTAATGCAGGTGGCGCGAAGATGTCCGCCCCTTTATCCAGCAAAAAATTTGCAACTTCATCAGGGAACTCGCTTTTGAGTGCTGCTTGCAGTGCGGTGCGCCCACCATTTGCATATGCTGGTGCATTTATATCTGCCCCACGTGTGAGAAGAAACTCAACCATTTCCAAATTGCATTCAATGGCGGCTGTTTGAAGGGGATTCATTTTAAGCCCAGGGGTATTGACATCTACTCCGGAGTCCAGTAAAAAGGCTGTTGACGATGCATAGCCGCAATATACTGACTCTATTAAGGCTTCCATGCCTTGCTCCTCGAGGTCTACCCCTGACATGATTAGTAGTTCTAGGATCCCGATGTCGTCTCGTTTGATAGCTCTTTTCAAAATACCAGACGTGTTGACGTTCGCTTTGAACTTTATTAATAGCTCGCAAAACTGGGCTGCTTGCTTCTCTCGGTCCAAAGCGGTCCACAAAGGTCGAGCTTTTAAGGTGTAGCAGTCCGGGCTAACTCCATGCTGCAACAGTGCCACAGTCGCCGCAAAATGCCCTAGCCGTATTGATTCACTTAGCGCTTCCTCCAGTTGGTACGTTGAAACCTGTCCTTCGTGCCTAGATATGTAGGCTTTTAGGAAACGCGTACTTTTCTTCGCAGCCTCAACCAAGTCTCCAATAGTGACACCATCGGCAATAGACCCAAACTTGCCCTTGAGAAAATTATAGATGTTTCTGGAGTTCAACGAAGACCACTCCAGAAGATCCTTCCCTTCTACTTTGCATGAAATATTTGAGCCATGGTCCACGAGCAGTGCGACAATCTCTGCATTTCCCATGGAAGTCGCCTTTCCCAGAGCTGTGTTTGGATCCCTCCGACATACGATACAGTTGACATCAGCGCCAATGCTCAGCAGAAACCTGATCGCACGGAAATTATTGCGAGATACCGCGCAGTAGAGAGGGGTTCCGTTGTAGGTATCTTCGAAGTTTACGGATACTCCATTTTGGACAAGCACTCGAGCCAGATCAAAATGGTTCCCATTAACAAAACGATGGAATAGGCTGACCCCTGTGGTTCCTTCGAAGCAAGCCGAGCCAACTCTAGAGAGAACAAGTTTCGTGAACTCCATATCATCTATGGAGATTATATCATCTAAGACGTTGTCGAATTTGACACCATGATCCAGGAGTGCGGTCAGAAATTTGACATTTTTAATTCGAGCGGCGGACTTGAGAATCTGCGCGGCGAAAGCATGAATTGTTGGAGTGTTAATCTGAAGAAATCGTTCAAGATAGTCAGTATATTTCTGATCGATGACCCACTCTAGAAACGTGTCCATGCGAGCACCGGTTCCTAAGCCGTTGTTGGACGCGAAATAAGCAGCAAGTCCAAAGAGAGAGGATAAATGGGAGGCATCAGTTGAGCGTGCATCAAAAATATGGCCAACTTTGTTAGACAGCTCCCCTTCATATCTCTCGGGTACGAGTCGTTGGAGTTTTCTCGTAACCTGGGTAATATTTCCCGTAAGCTGCTGTTCCGGTGTTATACCGAGTAGCTTCGATAGGACATTTTGTCGTGCCTCAATCGGTAAGATAACAGCGGTGCTTGTAGGCGACAATAGACTTCTGTCTAAGATATGTACCTGTAAGGAGGTATATTCTAAAAGCTACGCTTAGTCTCGAGAAACAGGCTCGCGAATCGCGGAGTAATCATACCTGGCTGCTCGAGTATGGTCTGAAGCCTAAAATACGGCAAGTTGATCATGATCTGAAAATCGGGACGAGTATCGATAACCTCTAGGTTGACAAATTGGGAAAACGGAGACATCGATTGTCCTGCAGATTGAGGCCTCGGAGAATTACCAGCGCTGAAGCTGAAGGTCTGTCTTGTAATTGTCGTTGGAGATAAACTGGTTGCTGGTGCCCAGTTGAAGTCGAAGTCGCTAGCACCGCCAAAGTTCCACTCCTTTGATAGATCCAGACAAGCTGCTGCTTCATCGTTAGTTCGAAACACAGCCGTGCATGGGCGTATCTTACAGAAGTTGGTGTTAATCACAGGCTCTACTTCCATAGCATCATTGAACTCATACAGAGGTTCCTCCGCGAACGCCATCCCCAAGGGGGGCTGCTGAATTGAGGAAGCTCCGAAGTGTGTTTGAGGTGCATCAATTTGTACTGGGTTGCAAAGGGGATGAATATTCACTCCAGGTGCAATCGCAGTCATAGGTGGCGGGGTCCGGACGGATATTCTTCCTGGTGATGGATTTGGTAGTCCTTTTTCAGATCAGTAGACTTACCAAGAATTCAGTATTGGTGTACTCACGATTTGAGAGTGTCGCAGCCGGAGCTTTGTTTTTGTGACGGGCGATTTCACGAACAACGCGATCGAGAGGCAGCGGTTTGTCATGAAGGCGAGGCTCAGACTCCTTGCCAAGTGCAGCGCGATGCTGCATCTCTTGACCAATCCAGATCCACTCATCAGCCTTCACATTTTTAAGCTTTGAGAATCTAGATTTATACCCCCTCTCGCTTGATTTTTGTTTAGTTAGCTCAATGATCCAGTAGCTCAATATGGGATGGGTGTCGATATACCTTGCTTCGAAATTGTGCTGTTTCCTCATGTGGGCCATAACCTCTTTCAGGGTTTTCCCTTGGGAAACGAAGAGATCGCGGATTTCGCCCTCATGTTTGGCCCAATCTAGGGTTGGGCGGCCATTTTCGGCCATATTATTTACCAGACTGTGGGATGGGTTAATCAATGAAGGGAAACACAGTAGATTCTTGAATTTTAGCAGTGTTGGTGACAAGGCTGTCAACGTGAGTAGTTGAGATGAGGCGTTGGCAAATGGGTCGCTTATATGCTTCGCGAGGCTGACAAAAGGACCTGAGGGACGTACTTTTGAGCGCACTTTTGTCTAATTGGCCAAAGTGCACGGCGCCCCGATCGCCGGCTTGTGTTACCTTGCGGGAGGCACTGTAGGTCACGTGCCGAGGACAACATGATTCCGCCCAGAACGCTATATTGGGATAGGCTAGCGGCTTATACCATATCGATTGAAACTATCCGTAGAGAACACTATAATGGATCTGATAAGCCAGGCGCGAGGCTGAGATAGCATATTCGGATCTCGGGTTTTGTTCTGTCCACGGGCCGGTATATCGTAGCAAGATTTTGATTAGGCTAGGACGAAGTTGATAAATTTTAGATGCGTTCTGCCATTTGCGCTGAGGCTCTTGGTTGTCGCTGTGGCTGGCATAGGATTATTTCGCCATTGGGCACATGGCTCTCCCCTACTATACCAGTGAACTGAATTCCTTTCGTCTACCTTCCAGCTAGCGCCAACAAAACAAAACAGAATCATATAGAAGGCCAGCACGAGATGCTTACACTGAAGAGGATGGCCAATCCTTTAGAGATGGCTGTGCAATTTAAGTCGTTCGCTTCGTATTTGAAGAGGATCTGAATCGATGTCCCAATTCTTAAGTCGACGGCCCGTTTGGGGCTGATCGAGCTGAATGCTAGCAGCGCCGGTCACTTAGAATCGCGACGAAATTCTAATTTGTGAGATGCGTGGTTCCTGGCTAGAGGCTCTCCTGCATAGCATTTGAAAGTTACTTAAAGTATTCTTGTGCAGCGCCTAATAAATCGATCGAGATCTGCATACAAAGGTCCAGGTCTGCGTCAACCGCCTGCGGGTAAAACTCAGAAAACGTAGGTGTAATAACCGTGATTATTGCCATCTGAAACTATTTTTAGTTTCAGAGTACTACAATTGCAAGTAAACCGGTCTGGAACGTTGCAGCTCGAAGTGATTGCGTCTTAAGTATGTTGCCGTAGCATACTTTAAGATAGCGCATAACCCTATATCATAAAGCAAGCCGAAGTAGTCCGAATCGCGATAGTGCAATTCGGACTCGTTTGGCTTGAAGTACACGAACCTCCCTCAACCAGATCTGCTTTCATACGCGATGGCGATGTGTCACGTGCGCGTTGGCTTGGCGCGAAGCAACAGAAGGAATGGGAATATTGTGTTGGCAGAGGCAGTGGCTGTGCCACCACAGCCTGCCGCAATAACAACCAGTCCCTCAACTACGTACAATTCCGCATCGAAACCCCCAATTTCATACTCGTCGAACAGCGCTGAATCAAGTTTCCGTTTGTTCCGGCGATTTATTTCTTGACACCAAACCCAAGAAAGACCAATCATCCAACATCTTTCCCGCCCCCTACATTTCCACCCACTCCCCCAACAACTCAACACCCAAACCCAAGCTCATTCGACCTAATCGACCCCTCCAGCTCCGCCTTAATATACCTAAACCCCGAATATCCCTGACAATACAACAACGCAATCCCACTCCCATTCGTCTTGACCCCGCCAATAACAGCACCCTCAACCGGTTTCTTACTCGCTCCATCCCTCACATAAAACGGACACGGGATGTTCTGCCCACTAATACACCCCTGCGTCGTGAACTCAGGATCCGCAGACGCTTGCAGGAAGTATTTCGCATTCGTCGCATTGTATGCCCAGAGCACATAATCCCCGTCCTTAGTTTCCTGCTGACAGCCCCCTACAGGCGTAAGTTGATAGTTCCTCAAGACGCCCCAGGGACCACTGATATTAGCTATACGCGTGATGAAGAAATCGTCGAATTGACTCGACCACGTGCCATCCCAGCTAAATCCCAACTCGCAAGCTGCTTCGTCGAGCGCAGAGGTGCAAGTTGCGCCGGGGAGGGCGTTGGCGTGGTTGTTGAGGCCGTTGCAGGGGTGCGTGCCGCCGGATGGGGTGGTGATGTTGGAGGGGCCGCTGGTGAGGGTGCGGCGCTCTTCGACGATGGTTGAGTTTGGGCCTTCGATGCGGAATTGCACCGAGTTGAGGTTTTGGTCGTTGTTGCGGCAGGCTATGGTGTGGGTGGCGACGGTGTAGTAGTTTTCTGTTTCGGTGGCTGTTGTGGTTGATGTTTTTGTGATCTGGGCTTGTTGTTAGGTTTTTGGAGAGTGTGGTCTGTTCTGTTCTGGGGTTGATGCTTACTAGATTTGTCACCAAGTCCGTTTCTGTGAAGTATAGCGAGGAGACGACTGTTGAGGTTCCGCTTGGTATAGACTTCTGTGATGGTGGTCAGTTTTGATTCAAACTTAAGCGGTACGATTTCTTACCAGTGTAGTTTGAGTCGTAGTTGTCTCAACTCTAGTTCCGATGTAGCACGAACAGGCCGAGCTCAGCCGGCTTGGATTAGCAGAGCACGCAGACAGGTATGTTGGAATCGCATCCACGTCTCTCAAATGAATAGTCGCGGTTCCAATATTAGTTTTCGTAGTTGTCGTATGATTGGTTTGAACAAATGTCGAAGTTGTGGTTCGGGTTGAGGTTGTGGTGGTAGTACTAGCATACAAATTAGCAGGGAGTGAAAATTGATAGCTGGAATCTTACATTGAGGTATTCCTGGATGTGGTAGTCGCATCTTTGAAAACAGTGCCCGTCTGAATGATAGTAACGGTTACTGTATTCTGCGAGATGTATGCGGAGCAAAATGCATGGGAGTCAGCTGACCGTGCCTCTGCTCGAAGAGCTCGAAGGCAATTATCTCCATTACATGCTTTAAGAACGTTCAGTACTTCAAAATCAGATGTCTTGAGGGATTGACTCACCGCTCGGGTTATTTCGTTGTTCTACAGCACCAATAGCGCCGACTGGACTAAGTGCAGACCAGATCGCGAGCCATGCTGCGAAGCCTTTCAAGTGAAACATATTTCCGAACTCTAAACTATCTGATCTCCACGATTCTAGTAAAAGAGAAACCCCCGAATGACGATCTCAAGAAAGGTGACTGGCCTCATAAATACTTCACCTCACATCTTACGATACCAATTGCGGTCCGAAAAGAACCACTCGTCCGGTTCATTGCGTTGCATCAATGCTTCAAAATATGCATATCCCCAGGATTATTCTCGGCTCGTCACTGTTGAAAGAGAATTTGAGGTTTCGGAAGGAAAACCGATTGGTGCCTGGATAGTGCCAGATGCAAGCCACCTGCTTGCAATACGACATCCCGGTCACGGGATCGTGCTGGTGACACCTGAGCATCAGATCATGGCTCTCGAAGTAGCTGCCAAGGAAGCGACCGGCCTAATTTGAATTAGAATTGTGCTACAATGGGTGGTGAGAACACCGAGAAGGAATAGCAGCAGAAATAGAATTGTGCTGCAAGGTTCGAGACAGCAAATATGACGCTTCCATGTCATGGTATCATGAATCAATTTTCCATTCTTAAGTCCCGTATAGAGTTAGTAAGCTTGCTGCTCTTGCTCAGGCACTATTCAAACTCGGCTCACCCTCGGCTCAGTCGACTCGCCTGAGTAACCCGAACACCCTGAGCAGCTCCCCTGAACAAGCATGAACATCCTAAGCAAGATTGACCATATTATTACGTGTTTTGACTTCTCGTTTTTTTAGCCAATCGCACTTGATCTGACCTCTATTTTCCTATATTATTCTTATTAAGTATTGATGATGATGCTGAAGGAGCCCAAACAAGTTCCTAGACCCCAAAGTGGACACTTTCCAAAAATACACCTAGTGCTTTGTCTATAGTGTAAGTTAGGTGCAAGGGCGTAAGTGATGATGGGCTTGAATAGAGGCATACAACAGTTTATTAAATAGACTAATCGTGATGAATTATAGGCCTGCTACGAAGGGGAATTTAAATATATATAGAGGGGTCTAAGAAAGTTCCGTAAACCCCGAATTATCTAGTCCTATAAGATTGCCCTCCGAATCGGCTCCGACCCTAATCTTAAACAATTAGGGGTTTAACAAGAGTCAAATGAATTTCATATGACTCTAGTCCAGAGCAGCAAGATTTGTCGTCACAGAAATAGAAGAAATAGTACTAGAAGAATAGGCTAAAATACCACAAGATTAGATCGAGGAGTTAATTCCAAAGCAGGAGCATTGGATTCATGTACGTATGAAGCGCCGGGTGGTCAACTCTTAGTTAAATGCTAGTTTAATACCTAGTTTTGGTGTAATTGATAGGTTTTAAGCCTGTGCACACAGACTACTTCGTCCCGACGGCCCTTTTCATTTGGAGCAGAATTGGGTTGGAATCACATTAGTCCCTAGACTGCTCCTTGACCTCGTTTATACGTGCCGTCAAAAGCTCCTGTTCATAAGGCATACAAATCAACGCAAGCTTTATAATGCGCATTTCCTCAACCAACTCTGTATCAAAACACGCTCAACAAAACTCGCCTCCATGCTTTCGCGCCTCATTTTCCTCGTCAGCACTTGGGGGGCCTTTTGAATTGGGTACGTTCGTGAACCACGAACCGTGCAAGACAAATGAGGCCCAATGATATGGATGCCTTGTATCTTTCTGGCCTCTTAGCCAGATGACTGAACTCCTTAGCGCATCGGCAATGTTGAAAATGCCACTGTTGCCGCCGAGTTCGTCACGTTGCCTCTCGAGATTGGAGTAGAACACATCAGCAAAGAGGCGACCCGTTCCGGATGCGGTAGGCCAGATGGTCCCAACCACGGATGATGCGCCAGCGCATAGGAGCGCCGTCACCAAGCCCAACGGCTCATCACCCGCTGCGATCCCTTGGGACGCCGACTCGCACGCTATTAGGGTTATGTGCGGATTTCGCAACTTCATGTCAAAAACTTCCTTTACAAGTAGGTAGCCATCTGCCAATTCCAGGCACTGCTCTGTCAACACCTCCCTGTCCAGCAAGCAGTGACCGTGGAAATGAACTAGCGCCGATTGCTGAATTACATCCGCGAAGTGCGCCTTGGTGACGGCGCTACCAGTTGATGCGATGGCGCGGTGCTTTCCCGCAAGATTGGACACTGCGGTGTATACTGCGTCGCGTTCTCTAGGATAGAAATGCCGGTTTGGTACCTGCTCGTACACGCCTAGGAGATGCCATGGTCTGTCATCTAGCACAGAGGACTCGGCGCGCTGACAGCATTGCCAAAAACTCGTCAAGCTGGCGCAGTATACGACCGGATTCCTCACTATTAGTGGTGTTTTGTCGGATATCCAGAGGGCATGCAGGGGAAGAGAATGCAGGACTCCGGTTGGACAGCAGACGAGGATGTCGTCTTCTGCAGACAGTTTATGTAGTGGTAATACCAGGGAATCGAGCTGGCGGAGACAGAATTCGGGCTCGTTTTCTTCGTACTCTTCGTCTTCGATGCCGCCACTCAACCATTTTTGCTTCCATTTCTCAACGAACTCGACTGTGAGCATGCACCTCTCTACTCGAGGAATTGGCTCGTCCCCTAAAAACACCAACATGAATATATTTCCCATGAGGTCTATCCAATCGACACATATAGTGCGCCTCCCGCTCGCCTTCTCGACAACTCGTTTTTGGAGAGATCGGAGCTGTCTAGCTGTAACGGGCGACCCGTTTCTAAGATCTACGATAGCCTTGAGAGGAGCGTGCTGCACCATCTGCTCCTGGATAGCGTAGAGTTCGGTTCGGAGCGCAATTCGTGCGGAATGCTCACACGTGTTAATTTTATTGATGAGCTCCCTCTCTTGGACAAAGAGTTCGTTCAATTTTGTGTTAGTCAGGACCTCCTCACGAAGCGAGGCTGGAATCAACATGCCCAATCCCAAAATGTCCGACAGGCTTCGCGCCTTGGCTTTTTGAATCCATTCCCACAACTCGATAACTCTCCCTTCACGCTGGCAAACAGCAAAAGCTCTTACGTACGTATCTCTGATTCTAGTGATGGAGTTAAGGCTCTGTTTCTGTGCTAACGCATTGAGACTGGTGAATATCGAACACTCGACTCTCTGTTTCCCCCATGCCTCTTCTGCTTCCCTTAGTGCATCGAGGGCTACACTCCCTGGGAGCCAGCCCTTATCCCAGGAAATAAAGATGTAAAACGAGCGCATGAGTGCCGATTCACATGATAGCCCCGCTATTCCCATTAAGTCGGAGAACTCCTTCACTATGAGAGAGATCTCGATACACCCCTGTAGAGTTTCTGGCATTGGAGATGTTTTGAAGAGACGGTAGAGACCGAGAGCATGCTTCAGACGTGTGGTTGCTGCCTCAATCATGCGACCGTATTTTATGTAAATCTCAATTGCTCTTTCATAGTATATGACGCAGTCATCTGGCATAGCGACACCTTCATTCATTTCGATCGACGGAACAGAATTGAGTAGTAAATCCCCGATGCTTTGGTACATCGCCGCTAATCGCAGATCTCCTTCTTCGGATGACGCTGCGGGTATTGCCTGTACTTGTTGCTTCAGTCTCTCTATTGCAGACCCGAGTCTAGCATCTCCTCTTACAACGAAGACCTGTCCGATGATTATAATCATTTTCTGTACCGCGTGCGAAATCTCGCCATTCTCAAGATCTAGACGTATTTGCATCTCAGCGAAATTTAGCAAATCTTCCACATCTTCTTGGTTGGCATCTTGGATAGGCTCGCATTTTCGAGCTCGAGCCTGCAGGAGAATCATGGTACACAGGGCCACGTCTTTTGGACTCATAGTCCTCCATATACTCAAACATTTCTTAGCCCATGCTTCAGCGTTGTTGGCATCGCCGAGTTGTAGGTAGGCTGTTGCGGCGAGCATTGCAAATTGGCCCTTGAGCCATTTGCAGTCTTGCTCTCCTAACTCTGCGTAAATCGCTGTACTGGTCTCGACCACCCGTGCCGTTTTCCCACCTGAGGTGAGCCAGATAGCCATGATCTTATTCCGGCTGAGGAGGGACATGAGTTTCGCATCTACATTTTGAGAAACTTCGTAGCATAAGTTTCCTATTGCAAGCCGAAAATCGAAGAGGAACCATGGGGGCACTGCAACCATGAGTTTCTCCAGCGCTGCCCCGTACGGTGATAAGGCGTTAAGGCTTTCATATTTCATAAATTTCGCTTTTAGCTCATCAGTCAAGCTTGTGGTAAGTGAGCTGACGTTTAAGACGATGCTCCGGCACGCCTGGTGAATGCTGATATCCATCGCGCCATGCGTGTGTCCAACTTCTTCAAACAAGTCGATCGCTGTTTCTTCGAGATAATTTATGCGATCAACTTCATTTTTATCGAGATGGTTAGCGAGGAGACTAGCAGCCTGAGCCTTGATAATCTTTCCTGCACTTGGCAGCTTGATAAGGTCATCCATCATGCGGGTCCATTCGGCAAGTAACAAAGACCTCGACTTTGGCCTTGAGCCAAAGTTGAGGGCTCCGATGTAATCTCCAGCCATATAAAGCGCCTCCCTTTCTCGCTTGGCAGCAATCAACTTCTGGAAGGTTGGGAAGAGCCACCTGACTGCAAATTCTTCTGTTTCAGGCGGTTGGGGTTCATGAATATTGTGGATGATGATAATGAGTCTGGAGTATGAACGTTTGGTCTGAATCTAATGCAAGTTGAGTGATGACCTAAACGTTAGAGGATTAGGCATGCTTGGTGCACATACAAAGAGTTGGTCTTGTTCACTAACGCAGCCCAAACCCAGAAACTCTTGCCAAATAGCCGCTGCCTGTTTTAGGGCCCCAGTGAAGGATGCGGTGACCACGACCCGTAACAAGCAGATCTCCATCTTCACTCGTAAGACCCAGGCGCAAAGGTCCGTTGAATGACTCTCCAGCGCATTCTCAAGAGTCTCCAGCGCACATTTCCAGTAGCCCTGTGTTACGTAGACACAAGAGAGCTCAGCGGCTAGTCGGAGTTTGTCCAGGCCTTTTGTGCTTTCCAAGCCATCTCTCAGCTTGGATATCGCTGAATCATATTGGCCAAGGTCGCTCAGCCGACGGCCATCGGCTACGAGTTCATCCAAGAGAACCATCGGTGCAGCAAGAGACGGCTTGAGTTCTGAGCTGGACGTCGACGAGCATGGAGTTCGGCGGCTCTCCTCCGAGTAAAGACGTAAAGACTGGCGAGCGACATTGGTCCGTGCACGAATGTAGATGAGGACAGTATTAAGTACGCATCTCTTATCAAATACTTTATTTTTTTGGCTATTAGCTTTAATAATACATTATAATTATTTCATGCATTTTTTTCTTTGATCTTTGGATTATTTTTGATTCATTTCTTATGTTAAGAAAGTGATTTTGGTGCAGTGGTGCGGTGGTGCGTGAGTTCGGTTAGGCCTCGCTTTGGCGGGTGTTACCTCAGGCTGCAATCTAGGATAAAGGTACTTCCGTTTACTCTGGTCGGTGAGGTCATGTAATGTTCTGATATGTCGGGGAGGGGGCTTTTTATTATTATATATATAATATATATATAATCAAGTCTACGGCCGCGCTCGCAGTCAGTCGACTAGTCTCGCTCCCGCGTTAGGCTTAGTTCACAAAGGAGTCACCATGCTAGGAATAGTTTTTGATTTTTCTTCTGTGCCTGAGGCAAAAAAAGCAAAGCTTTGATTGGATACTAGCCCTGACAGCAGGCGATTGCCTGCCCTGAGAATTTTGCTGCGGAAGCGTTCAGTCAGAGTCCTAGCAACTCAGCGAAACTGCTACTGCTAAGTATGACTGCATCCCAAGACATCTTAGACAGTTGGCAAGCTCGCGAGCGAGAGTTTGAGGAAGACGATGCTTCCGGGATTTTGGGACAACGCAACACTGATGACAACACTACGAGAACCAAAATTACTCACCTACAAGGCCTTGGGTATGGCATAATTGGGACCGTCTCGTCAGTGGCTTACGGATCTTGGTATGGAAGTCCAGCCGCTCTTTGTGTGATGCAGTTCCGCTTTCGTGCAAGGGAGGGCGTCGGGAGATATAAGAACGCTGAAATTTGGGTGTCATTTGAGCCAGCCTCCTCCGACAATGACGCATCACGTGCTAGCTATCCCATCATTCGTTCCTTTTACCCAAAAGACAACCGCTCGACGGGGCCGCATGTCGAAGATGAGAATTATCTGTCGTCCGGAACTACTCCGTCAAGCTCGACAGTTACTCCGAGCTCAAGTATTCTCGTTGGGCAGTGGCCAACAGACGAATACCGAATTAAAGGGATGATCTGGTCTTCCAAAGATGCAGATGAGCCTCACGAAGTGTTCTGGAAACTGTTTGAGGCTGAGGGTAGTAGTAGCGGGATCTCCGAACAGGTCAGATTGGCTGCTATGGTTGGCTTCTCGGGCCCGTTCCGCGCAGTTGTCGTCGTCAAAGCTACTACAGCGTTTGGCCTGAAGCTGAGAAAGCTTCCCTGGTCACATGATGATCCGATACTCTTCGATGGAGAGACAAGGAAAGGGAGGCCGCCACCAAGCTCAGAATTTAGTAGCATCATTGAAAGCGACTTCCTTCGATATATCTCCGACCCCGCCATCTCAGTGACATCGGTGCCTGCAAGTCTTGCTGAGACGGCCGTCAAGCAACTCGAGACAAACTCTCACAGCGATGACAAATCGCAGACCGTATTCCGAATTCGCGGCATCCCCTCTGCTTGCAGCCGCGATGACTTTGTCGAGCTGCTTCAAGCTTGGCTGGGAGTCGGAAAGGAACAATTCCAGCTCCGCTCTTTTACTCCGAACCCGTACCCATACAAAAACGAGAGAATGGCTATGGTATCGTTCACAGCCGTTCCCGCCGCACTAACGGTGTCATCTCCGAAAAAGGAGTGGCGCATAGAAGGCAGCCTTCCACTTCAAGATCAAACTACCAATAAGAAAAAGGTAGTGCTGCATTTCGATACTCACTTCTATGGCTTCTCTGCGCTTGGTGTCTCCTCTATATCTTCTTCGAATCACACAGCAGAGTAAGTTGTATAACACCTTACACCTAAAAGCATTGCCTCCTAATTGCTGTGCCTTAGTATCATTGCCATAACTGGGCTGGGTGGCAATGCCTATACTTCATTCAAGGAACCTGGCGGACCTCATATGTGGCTGCAAGACGCCCTACCTATAGATCTGCAGAAATGTACGAATGGATTGATAGAGCCGAACTCGGAGAGAATTCTTACCTACGGGTACAATACGCAGCTGGAAAACAGCCAATCGTTTCAGATCATTGATGATCTGGCCCGCCAATTGAGAGGATCCCTGAGGGTGATCCGTGAGGTGCAATAACGTTTCCGACAGCGCTATAATGTACTAACTCTCCCTTAGGGTGACTTGTGTAAGCGACCTATAATCTTCATCGGCCACAGTCTGGGTGGCCTAGTGATCAAGCAGGTCCCAACCCCCGTCCTTCGCATCATCAGATACATAGGAGCTAATAGCAGCACAGCTCTTGGTACAACTAAGCCAAGGCGATGAGGTGGACAAGAGTAACTTAAAAGCCACGCGAGGGGCCTTATTCTTCGGCGTCCCGAGCCGCGGGATGGATATCGCATCTTTCATTCCCAGGACAAATCCACAGACTAATCGTACGTTGGTCGACTCTATCGGCACTGACTCCCAGTTTCTCCCACTCTTGGCCAAACAGTTTCTTATTGCATTCGACTACCGAGACTCGATCATCTTTTCATTTTACGAGACGCGACTCTCGCCCACAGCCATCAAGGTATGTCATCTGCACCTTTTCTTGCCAAGGGTGTAACATAATATCCGTTATCGATATACTTGGGCTTGCTGACTTAGTATGCTCAGATAAATGGCAAGTGGGAAAGGACAGGCGAACCGAGAAAACTAGTCGATATTGAATCGGCTATCAACAGCCGTCCATGGGAGAGCGATTCCCGCTTTATCATGCCAATTGACCGCACCCACTCCGAGATGGCCAAGTTCGAGCCGTGTAGTGACGACTATGAGAGAGTCCTCGGGTGCCTTAGACTGTTGCTTAAGGACGCGTCGGATATCATCTCGGCTCGTTTCCATTCCTCACCACCTTGATTGCTTGGAGCATATAACGACATAGGGCTTCTTTGCTACAGTTGAAACAAGACGAAATAATTGAATTGATAATACAACGGCGGCAAAGAGAATGCGGCGTATCAGGGCCAATGACCAGCACTTATAGATAGGATTTGCAAAATTCAAACCGTTTATGTACTCCTCATAGTAATATATTTTCCAACACCGCTTGTTTTGTGGTTCTTTCAACTGATACGAGAGACTGTGAAAGTAGTGGGGGAGACCTTTAATTTTGAGTTTTCAGCCTTGAAGGGAGGGTGAAAAACTAACCCTTTTATAGTAAGACTAATCAAGCAAACTCTCTTTATCAACGGACAAATAAGTAATTCGTCCCACATGCGTTAATTTTTATATTATTTAGTAATGAGTATTCTATATCTTTTAACTCATTATTATGCCTGATAATAGATTAGTAAGACTTTTATACAAGTTATTGATATCAAAGATTAACTGTGACGAGAGCAAGGATCCAGTAGTAACCCCTCCGGCGGGTGTCCTGAGAGAATGCTCGTAGTGCAGAACTACTAAGCCGATGACTAGGCACTCCAAATAAAAACGAGCCGTAGATTAATCGATAAAGGACTAGAACAAGTATTACAAAACATAGAGCTTCACCAATTGCAACTTCAATGAAAAGTACAAAGTGATACCACCGGCTTAATAACTATGCACCCAAGACTATGACCGATTAGAATTAATGTCTCTGCAATCTAGCGAGCGTCAGTGGGCCGCAAGAGGGATTACTTCGAAGTAGGGCTACCGTTACCCCAGCTCGAATACTCAAAATTGCCTTCCTGAACCTTTTGCGCAGTTTTGGATACTGGCGCGTGAAAGAATTTTATTGGGTTTTGAAGATAGCCACATATGAAGATACGAGTATATGGAATGTCGAATGGAAGGAAATCACGCAGCCCACAGTGCTCCGTCCTTGTCTTGCCACGATGAAAAGGCTCTGCCAGTCATAGCAATCAAGCTAAACAGTTGTTAGTAATTCAAAATTTCAAAGTGGCAGGAATATAATACTAGCCTTCCGGAACTTGGTTCCCTGTCAGTTGTCATGATGGCTACATTGAAAGTGATGGGCAGGTGGGTACAATGAGCCAGTAAATCGTAGTGATACGGTTTGGTATCCTCAGCCAAAGCGGTGTCTTGGATCTCGCTTCGCTGCAGATGGTTTGGTAGTTTGCTTCACCAATATGCATAAAAAAGTGTGCAGAATCGGCTATATTGTCCTCACGACCAGAATTATTCTATACTTGTCGCGTACTCTAACTCCACGTGAACAATATCAAGCGAGGAGTCCCTTCATGGGCATGATTAGAGGTATTGGCGCGCTCAAAAGGATTCCGCACGCCCAGGCTGAAGGGTTTCAAGAAAGTTGGCACAGAGATGCACCTCGTCTGAACTGTTCAGCATTAAACTAGCGGCCCCTAGGTCCAAAATCTGAACTATCCCAGGATACATATTGCGATATGTAATTAAATGAGTATTTCCCTAGGAGGCTTTATTACCCGATTCCTATGCAAATAGATCTCTCATTTAAATAATTTTCAAACTGTAAGTTATTAGGTTTTAATATTCTTCGTCGCAGTTGCAAGGATGTCGAAACCCATCAAAACTGGGCTGATGTAGACAACCTACACGGGCCTACTAAGTATATAGCTTGGTTGTGTCTGGAATGTGCTGGTTCAGTGGTGGCTATGCCGTGGCGCGGCTATTGATGTCCTCTGCTGCCTGAACAGCTCGTGACGGGCGAAAGAAGAGATTACGAGATTGGAGGAACTACCACGCTCAGGGCTTGATCTATTGCCAGCCTTATCTGTACTTGCATCTGCCAACTGCAGACCTGCCGGTCGATCCATGACGAGAGACATAATTCGTCTAACCATTGGCCATGCTAACATCTAACCCCACTTGATGCACTGCCACTACTTTTGTACGACCCAAACAATTATATAGCCATGAGGCAGGCTCTCATTTCATAGAAGTTGAACAAGCCTAAACGGATAGAAAATTTCTTCGCAAAATTTCTCCACCAAGAATCCATCTGTCGCAACTTGATCATGGCGGAATATGCCTCACTACTCCTCTCCAATAAGGATGAACAGAACAAAACTCCACTTTGGAGGGCATTCGAAAGATTCAAGAGTACCCTGGACGAGGGGGAGATCTCATATTTCAACCAAACAACTCTGACAGAAGTTCTTTGCCAAGTACAAGACCTAGACCGAAAATATGTTACTTCAAGTACCACACGACGGATCAGTAGCCGTCTAGAACCCTTCTTCGATTTTCTTGATCGCTACGGCAGAGCTCTTGACTGCTTAGCCCAGGTCTCGCCGAATCCATCCGCGATAATATGGGGCATGCTCAGAGTCATTCTGGAGGTGAGGGTTTCTACCTGTGCTACTACTGTAGGATTCTTGATTAACACTAAGTGTAAAGTCTGCAAGATCGTTCTCTCACTACTTCAAAAAATTAGTTTCTATGGTTGAGAGACTGGGCCATTCTGTCTCTCTATATCGGGTATACGAAACTTTCCTCGATAGCGAGCGCTTCCAAGTAGCCCTCGCCGCCGTCTACTACGACACCTTAACGTTTCTGAAGGAGGCTAAATCGGTTTTCTTGTCAAAAGGTTTGAAGAGCCGACTTCTTAATTTATCAATATTTAGAATCTATAGTTGACATGGGTAGGCTCTAAAATTCTGTTCAAGGGTTTGTGGCGTACATTCGACATAGACTTTGAGAACAAGCTAGAGGCTATAGGCCAAAATCTCAATATACTCCAGGAAGAAACCACTCTAGCACACCGAGTAAAACTGCATAAAAATCTTAGTACGCAATTAGAGGAACAGCGTTACATGCGTGATACTCTATCTAGAATTGAGGTGAGAACCCCAATCAGTATTTTCCCTGCACCCTCTGGATTTTGTAGCTATGATGCTGGAATCCTCCCCAGCTAAGTTAGCTTTTCTTAGGATCCGGCCCGCGAGAGAAACGAAATTATGCAGTGGCTTTGTCCAATTGACATGGAGGCAATTTTCCTCCAAGAGTCACAACGGCGTTCTCAGCCATGTGCTGAATGGTTCCTGCGTGACAGACTTTTTGAATCCTGGCTGTGCTCACATCAACCCCGCGGGATCTGGATAACTGGACCTCCAGGTTGCGGGAAGACTGTTTTGAGCACTTCAATTGTTGGTGGAGTCAGGCAAAACATGCAGAATAGGCCGGGGTGTGTTTCCGCATTTCTCTATTGTCAAGACGATAATTTGTCACTGCCTGCGATTCTCGCCAGCATCATGTCACAGATCCTGGCCCAGTTGAACAGCATCCCCAAACACATCTCCGCTGCCTTTGAAGCCGCGAAAAAGCATGGCAGATCGAAGCTATCAACCGCAGATCAGCCGATGGCTCTTCTGGAAGACTCTTTTCGTTCACTGCAGGGTATTTACATCATTATTGATGGATTGGACGAGTTAAGGGATGCCAAAAGTATAGCTGGACTATTGATAAGACTGCTCGAAGAGACAGAGAACATACGGATCATCTTTCTCAGTCGAGATATCCCAGCACTGCACAATCGGTTGGGCGACTTACCTAAGATATCCTTAACATCTGCTTTGATGAGCACGGATATTAACAACTATATAACTCTGCAGCTTCGAGATTTACCGTTGCATGATCCGGGGATTCGTCAAATTGTATTCGATAAACTGTCTTGCGGTGCAGATGGAATGTTCCTGTGGGCAACTCTTATGATTAAGACTTTAAGGGCCGCCACTTCTTCTCAAGAAATCTTGGAGCTTCTACATGACCTACCTATTGGGCTGGAGGCTATTTATGTTTCAATACTTGATAGAATTGAAGAAGAGCCATTGAATCGGCGGTTGGTTGCAAGACGGGCAATACTATGGATTTGTTGTTCAGTACGGCCACTGCAGTGGAGCGAGCTAGAAGCAGTCCTAGCCTTCGACACCTCCTCTACGCGAATGGTGGAGTCTAGGAAGCCCTTTAAATCCGCGATTCTAGAATTATGCTGCCCGCTCATTGAGTATCTCCCAGAGATAAATTTATTTCGGCTGGCACACTCTTCAATTCGCGAATTTCTCTTCTATCAGGCAGGCCAAGCAGTAGTTAAACCAGCCTCGCAGTTTCTTATCAAGGAGCAACAGGGTCATTTTGAGATAGCAGAGGTCTGCCTTGGATATCAAATATGGCATGACAGGCAGCAGGTTCTTAACGATTTCGCTACGGAAACTCCTTTTCTCGATTATGCAACCTTATTCTGGTGCCTCCATCTAAGCAAGTCAACGTACAACTCTGCGTTTCATCAGCAGATTACCGATTTTCTCGCCTCAAAGTACTGCCGTCAATCTTGGATCCTAAGATTTCTCTTCCGGCAGCCTTCAACCTATCCACTACAGCATATTTTCAAGCAGAAAGACCTCATAAAAGATTGGACTAATCAAGACCCTCAAAAGATGGTCCAGAACTGTGTTTTTGACTGGATTCAAGACATTCAAGAAATATTTCTTCGGGATAGGAGCCTTCTAAAGAGTAGGGGCCGCAACAATCAATTCCTCGACAACTTGATGTCAAATATCTCTTACTTTGATAAGCTTATGTTCATTCGGGACTTATCGCGAGAGTACACCATGAGAGGAAGGCTAGCAGAGGAAGAGAGATGGCTCACTGATGCTTTGGATGTACAACGGCTCCGGTTTGGCCAAGAGCATATTTCAACTGCCTGGCTGATCAATAGTTTGGGAATTGTTTACGACCAACAACAGCGAGTTGACTTATCAGCCAAAACTCAAGAGCACGCACTTTCCATACAAGAAGCCAACCTCGGGCCTGACCACCTGGAGACGATCTGGACTGTCAACGAATTAGGTAGAATATATCGGCATCTAGGTCATTTAGAAAGAGCAGAACTCATGCATCTACGATCCCTTCAGAGACTTCGTACTGTCCTCCATCCGGATGACCCACAGATTGCATGGACTCTAAATACCTTGGCCCGAACATACCGGAAGCAGGTAAGATTTACAGAAGCAATCTGCTTGCACAGCGAAGCTTTGGTTATACAGAAGAAATTGCTTGGTGATATGCATCCTCACTATCTCTGGGCGATGATGGACACTGCCGCATGCTACCGGGAGCAAGGGAGATTAGAAAAATCAGCAGAGTTGTATCGGAAGGCATTAGATGGTCGTATGGAGGTGCTTGGTGTGAATCATGCAGATACACTGTGGGCTATGAATAATCTGGGCATCGTTCTAGAGCAACTGGGAGACACTGATGGTGCCCTAGCTCTACAAGAAAAGGCCCTTTATATCCAAACCGAATTACTGGGCAGACATCACAAGCATACCTTGTGGACAGGAGGGGTCCTTGGCCGAATTAAGAAGAGTGAATAGTAGATAGAGCCTTATAATATCTCTTTGGAGTTTTTATTAGATTTACTCATCTGCTCGGTGGTGCAACCCCCACCCCACCCCCCTCCCTTTCTCTTCTTTGTCATCCAGATTATTGCTGCTTTATCATCATTTGTCTTTTGACGATATGCATGAATTCGGCGGTACGCGTGGCTTTCCCCCATTGTGGAACCTTAGCGTCAGTTGGCACTTTCTCAATTGGACGCCTAGTCAACACTTTGCTTTCTTACTAGGGTGCATGGCAGGCATTGAGGCAATCGCTGCAAAACCAGTGCTCTATATTACACTGTACTTCCCACTCCTGACAGAGCAAGCAGTTAAGTAGAGGTCGTGGCCTTGTAATATGATAAGTCCTTGTGGTGGTATTCTCTTGGCCTGAGACAAGTGGATGGAAGGACCAGATGGAGATCAAGCTGTGATGAGAGACCCAACAAACTCTGAAGTCTTGCTTATTCATTCCCTGCCGAAGACTGATTTTGTGTAATAATTAGATTGCAGACGCTATGATTGACTCGTGGGTAGATGGATCATGGTTGGTAGGTGGGTGGAGTGTTAAGAAATGGAGATACCTTAGTGAATAATGTGTCTGTTGACTACCTATTAGTAGTAATCTTACAAAAACTACCATATAGAATTAGGATTGAAAATGAGAATCCTCGGCTACTTAAAAATTTGACAAGGATAATAACGCTGCACGGCTTTTTAAAAGCACCAGTGTGACGGCAAGCCTTACTGTCCTGGATTGGGGTCATATGGATTTAACGTGACTCTTGTTAAACCCCTTAATTATTTAAGATTAAGGTCAGAGCCGATTCGGAGGGGCAATCTTAGGGGACCAGATAATTAGAGGTTCACGGAACTTTCTTAGACCTTAGAGAGGGAGGATATTATGGCTCATAGTACCAAGGTAGGCTTTACGGCGCCAACCTTGCAGGATGAAGAGCCGGTGGAATATCTGAGGTAGAAAAGATTCAAATGTTCAGAAAGTCGATAAGGGTGTACCGAGTTGAAAGACAGTCCCAAGATTTGGCAAAATATATCGCCCTACCCACTGCAACATTGGCCTCACAAGAAACGATAGGACCGGGAGGATTTTCCGCTCCGCGTGGAACCCGATATTGCTTATCGGGCCTATGGATAGTAATTGTAAGGTATCTGTAAGGGCTAGGGTCCTTGGTACTAAGAATAGAAGGACGACGATGCCCATCCACTACATGCCAAGTTCTACTACTTCACAATTCTACAACCTCGCACTCTCGATTAATCACATTGGGTAGAATGGTATCTCGGCCAGCTTTCACAGTCACTTCAGCTTCCAAGGGAAGTTTTTGGGGAACCTTGCTCGTTAGCGTGATACGCAAGGCTTTCTGGTCATTGGGCATATTACCATGCTCTAGACGAAAATCTATAGCCGCCATTTTACTCTTTGACAATAGGGATCCAAAATTGCTCCAGCAGAAAACGATTCCCGGGCAAAATTCGGCAAGAAAACTATAGCCGGGACATATAGGAGGCTAGAATAAGTTCCATATTATAGTGCTCAGGATACTCAGGCTCTGGCCAGGCTCTGCTTAGGTTCTGCTCTGCTTAGGTTCTGCTCTAGCATGCTCACTCTCAGCCCCGGTATAATTACCCTAAGCTTGGATTAAAGCAGCAGTTGCTCACGTCCGCAGACTAAACGGAACCAGTGAAAGGAAAAATTCATCTTGAGTCTATGAGTATCGCGTGAGAAAGTGTGAATAGCATCACGGAAGCCACATGAAGTGGCGGAGACTATATGGTTTGCCTTCAACCTAGTGCGGCCTCTCTTTTTTGTGTCTTGTATATTGGAAGGGTAGATATTAGACGTTCTGGTCCAGTGTCCTTTAACTCTTCAGCAAAAGCTTTCGACCCTGATTATTACACTCAATTCCACGGGGGAGCAGGGGAGAGTTCAAGTGTTTGAAATTTGTTCATTCTTGCGAATATTGCTATGTAGAGTTTTTCCTTTCCACCATCATCACTCATCTATCATCATATATTTCGTACTATACAACAGTCCAATGAAAGTTTATATCTAATCTCGCTAATCAACGACCCAAACACCTTTCCCAAATCCAACTTCACACTCTACTGACCCTGAGCCTTATAAGAAGCACCTGGGTATTTCGAGAAGACCTCATTGTTAAATTCCTTCAACTGTGGGCAGTTCAGGCTAGAAAGTTGAGGTCCCAAGTTGTTGCTCAAGAAAGTGAGAGTTTGACCGAGAGGCTCAAGAAGAGGGATAGCAGCGTCGGCAAGACCGGCCATGGTAGCTTGGAGGAAGAAGCAAGAAAGGTTGTTTCCCTCAAGCAAACTTTGGCCGTTGTAAACGCCGCCTGTCAAATCACCGGTGTCGACACCAACAAAGGAGTTGGTAGTGCCGGTGTTACCACCAAAGCGGATGATGCCTGGGTACATTCCATCGTTGACAACAGTATCAACGTTGGTATCGACAGTGTTCATGGCTTGAGAAGTTGGGCGCTTGTACCAGTTATCTGGGATACGCTCGTGGCCGGGGGTGTGCACGAAGTTGCCTGGCTCGCCGGTGACGGAGAAGAAAGACTTGAGAACTTCGGTGTCGAGCGTTCCACCTGGAACGGCCTCGGAGTGGTTCGACATGAAGTTCACGACGAAGTTGTGCGCGTCGGGAGCGACGAGGCCGGAGAATGGCTCGGAGAAGTAGTATGGGTTGTTGAGGAGGGAGTATTCGGCAGTGTAATAGGCTTGCGAGGCGACCTTGTCGTGGGTTAGACCGCCCTCTGTGGCTGTGATCTCGTAGAGACGGTTCCAGCGGTGCATCTCGAAGAATCCGACGTTGCCATCGTGCATGTAGGCGTCGCCCTGCCATCATTTGTTAGCAAATGTGTTCTAGGTGGCAGGTGACATTCAACATACTCTTACGATTGAAGCATCACCTTCATATCGGTTGTGGGTACCAACAATGCCTGTCGGTGTGCCCAAAAGACCAACGGTGCCAGGGAAACCAGCACCGATCGACTATTCTCCAGCAACGGGGTCACCAGAGATGGCGATGGCGATCGCTGCAAGCACGAGAGCAAGATCTGTGGACATGCTATAGGCTGCTCCAAGACCATCGATTGCTATACACAAAGATTAGCAATGCCCCCCAAGATTTTATGAAAACAGCTTCAACTTACTTTGCTGGATGGTTGCCTTGCCATTGCGAGGCAAGAATGCGTGGTTGGCAGCAGCGTTGAGACCGGGACATTGTCCTCGAAGATCTCCATTCCTAGGTGCCTGGAACTCGTGGCCGCTTCCGGCGCTGACATCGACCAACTGGTCTTTGGCATCGAAGTAAGTGCACTTGCCGTGGGAACCGCAGTTGTCACGATCGGTCGTGTACTTTGGTGCTGGCACCGTGGGGTACACAATGTCACGCTTTGGCAGAGCGTTGCCGTTCGAGACAGCTTCCATTACTGTAGGCCATGCTGTCGCAAGGGGCAGGGCCGCGATGAGAGTCTGAAGTGTGTAGCGCATGTTTAAGGAATGTGTGAAGATTATGCTTTGTCTTAACTTGATGGAACCCAGCTTCCTGGACTCTGACTTTTATACATCTTTTCTGATGTATACATCCATTGTTTGCCCCCTGCTCAACCGAAATCACTCGGCTCGGCTGATTAGAGATGAAATCTCAGTCAGAAGGGTCCGGTGCTGAACCCTGTGGGGTCCCTTAATGCGGGGAAGAGGGGCGGAGCTTGCACCGATGGAATTTCGTGTCGTGTGAATGGCTTACAGCCGTAGAGACGCCCAAATGGCATCATGTTGCAGACGCTTGTCGCGCTAGTCTTTCCAGTCAAGCGAAGCCATTTCAAATGCCTTGAATGGCAGTCTGCGGGGAAATAACTCTAAATTCAAGTCTAAAAAATGGCGAGTAAGTGATAGACATGCCGCTAAACGTTTAAGAGGACGCCAGTGGCCGCTCACCTGCGACTTCTAGGCTTCTGGGCTCATCGAGCATAGAGAACTATCGGAAATTAAGACGAAGCTCCGTGTCGAAATTTTTTAGCCGCCAATTTTGCACTCCACATACGTGAGTGGCGACTCCGGCAGACAGAATGTGGCTCCCACCATCGAGCTACCGTAAGCCACAGGTGTGGGACCCTTCAGGGCCGAATGTCTTCCGCTCGGCTTAGGCCCACTCGCAAAGCCGCAAAGTAGAAGATTTCAATATTGTTGTAGAAAAGGAATATTTCCTCCCTGTGTGTATATTTCTTCACTGCGTGCATAGTAGGGATGACTAGCTGTCAGCCGGCACAAGAGAAAGGGGCCCTACTTGATGAAGTCGACTTCAATGTACTTTTCATATCACATCAACTATTGACTTTTCATGAGTCCTCATATTTGGATTTCTTCTTCAGACATCAGGGTGGCGTCCGACTCGTAACACCATCAAGTGATTAATGGGTGAGTTTTGCCGTATAACCACCTTTGGTGCGGACTTACTTTGCTCCCTTCAGCCACTTAACTCCACAACACTTCTAGAGATTTCAACAAAGTTTATTTTGAAGCGCCGGGAAAGTGACACTTAGAGGATAGAGTCAACTGAACGCTCTGTTTTGGGATTTACCATCCCGCGCGATGAAGAGCCGAGACTGGAGGACGATGGATGATCAGGGTCCCAGTGGGTCCCGAGGTTCCTGTGGGTCAGGTCCTGGATCTCAACACTCCTATTCTTACGCTTCTTAAAACGTGTCTGGCAGTTCTAAAGGGTTCAGTACCTATAGACCGATCCATTATTCGACCCGACCAGTGGGCACCTACTGCGTAGTCCAAAGACTTGGTACGAAAGGATGGAGCCATAGCATCGTAGCCTCCCTGTCGTTGCTCTAGACTGTAACGTTGTAGATTTCGTGTAGAGATCTTAAGACATTCCTGTAAATAACGGAATTATTGCGCCTTGAAATCGCCACACACCGTCAATGGTAAAGTGACCTTCGAAAGCAGTTACAAATCGCAAACGACATGATCACGTACTGTTGAAGTGTCCTTCACCGAAAATGAAAAAGCAACAACCTCGGACTATCGGCGAGAAGAATTAGACGGGAATTTGCCCCAGATCCTATCTTCCTACGTCGACCTTTAGAAGATCTGGACTTATTGTCGTCCTCCCCGAGGCTGTGAGAAATACGACGCACTTATACGACCTGAAGAATACTGGACTGTGCATTTCAAATGGGTATTCCTTTTCCGATTCTGACATTTTCCTGGCCATAATGAGGTGAACATTGAGAAGCCGAAACATATCCAGAATGCAGTCTATATTCCGTCCCAGACTTGGCAAATGGAGAGCGAGGTGGTCTCCATTTCAAACTTGCCACGTAGCTGCGAGATCCCTTCGATCAAATTCAGCTCCGGTGGCTCAAGTATCCATACGGATAACATACGCTTACCTATATGTTGGGAATGGAATGGAATATGGACCCTGACAGATCCCGTTGCTTCTCAGCATTAACCTGGGGACGAGTTTGATATCAACTGTTGTGATCGGTGGCCCTCTCCGACTTCAATCTTTCAACAACATTAGTAAGTAAATGGTACCAATATCTACAGCATACATCTTGATTAAGTTAAGAGCAAGTTTCAAACGACCCGCAAGCCACAATTGAAAAGAAACCGCCATCCTTCAATTGCAAATAAATATCGAAACTTCTTCTGGTTTACAAACTGTCCAATTGGGAAACGCTAGCTTTCTGATGCACATCGCATGCTGAGATGCCGTGGTATCGATTCTGTATCGATTGCGTATCAATTCTCAGTCAGTTCGATCACATCAACTCCCCGAGATTCGCCGACTGGCACTTCCTCTTTGGGACGTACGTCGAGGGTTTTGTTGCACTTCGCAAAAGCAGCTGTAGTGCAGATGCACAGCATATGCGGCGGGTAGCTGGCTCACAATCTTTCTGTAAATGTTTCACATCCCTTTATCACCCATTACTTCGAACCCAAACCTTGATTCTACTGGTCCTTCTCACTTCGTCAGCTAATTGTTCAGAGCTTGGGCAACCGGCAGTTGGCATTTACGAAGTAGAATTCTGCTTTTCCTTCAGTCTGTTTCGGCTTGTGTGACACTTTTCGGGCCGACTTTGGTGTTCATTCTATGCTTGTTCCCTGAAGGGAAAGACACATTTGATGTCTCGGCGAAACAACCATTTCGTCCTTCGCCCATCAAGTGAAACTAGCCCGAGTTCCTCCGCTAGGAAAGTAACACACCTCCGAAAATGGAAGGATTGTCTCACGTCTAACTAGCACAGTAATCCGGTTTTCTTCTTTCGCTATTGGACCTGAAGTTTTAAGTTGCACGAAGCAAGACGAGGAACGAAAATGACTTATTTTCCATTACGGGGCTGATCTGAGTAAACGACATGAGGTTATGGCACTTTGGACTCATTCCTGTGCAGTGCAAATTTGATGGATGCGGCACGGGAAATATCGGGATTACCATACCGGGGCTCGGGGCGCGAAATGAGACAGGCTCGACGGTCTTGTTGTCCTGGGAGTGCAATCTTCTGTTGATCATACGCAACCCACTTGATTAGGAAAGTTCCAAGCTCCGCTGCAGATTGCGCATCGAATTGATTCTCTATCAATATTTTTTGCATCAATTCGAGCACATCACCTGCCTGCTCGTGATTGTCGGCTGGCACTTCCTCTTTGGGATACATCAGAGATTTTGTTCGCTTCGCAAAAGCTGCTGCTGTGCAGGTGCGCAGCATATGCTGGCAAAATCGTTTCTGGAGTGTTTTGTAAATTTTCACTAAGTGTTGTGTCTTTTGCCTTTCGCTTGTGTAACCATTATCTGCTTTGTCATGTTCTACCGTCTGCTGGTTGTTTGAAAAGTGGAGAGGAGAGTTTGTTGTCTTGAGCGAGTTGATTGGCGAGGAATGAGATAATCGAGTGAAATTGCCGCAAGTCCCTCTGTTGTAGTAAATAGTTCGAAATGACCAAAATGGGTGGACTATCTCACACCTAGCATCGAGAATCGAAACTTTTCCTTCTCTCGGGTCAAAAGTTGCAAGAAAGAAAGCAGGGAGCGAGAACTACTTTTCTTCCATTATCGTTCAATGAGTCACAATGTACATCGAATTCCTCCCTTGTGTCTCCAAAATGAAATGACTTTCCCGTAGAAGCCTTACACCCTCCGTAGAAATTACACACCTGCAGTGAAACAATTATTCCAAGTTGTCGATCCCGCTTCGACTTTCCCCGCCGTTGAAAATACGGCATTCCCCGCATACCTCGTTGGAATTGTCCACCATTCCCAAATTTTAAATTACTGTCTTGTTGCGGTGTTGTGGCTTCCCGTCGGTGTTACTTTTATTGAGGGCACCCAAGAAAGATGATATTTTTAATTTATTTAAGTACTCTCGACGTCTGCGATATAACAACCTTTTTCCCTTCACCACACTCGTTTTAACACTCACTCCTTCCTTCATCATGGGTTTCATGCAAGCCTCAAGTATAGCCACAGGCTATCTGCTCCTTGCCCTCGCATCGTGCGCTCCTACTTCCCCACCACCAGTCGACAAACGCTGCGACTGCAGTCCCAATCCACGGTCAATTTTCGTCCGAGAAGTTCTTGCAAAGTCCAACTATCCAGCTCATCCGGTAATTCCAACTCCACCGGATGTTCCGTTGAAAGTTGGGATTGTCGGGGCTGGAGCTGCAGGGTTGTATTCCGCTGTTTTGCTGGATTCGCTGGGGATTGATTATGATATCCTTGAGGCGTCTGGACGTGTTGGGGGAAGGATTTATACATATCGGTTTGATGAGACGGCGTGGGAGGCTTCTACTCCTGAGGATCCTGAGTTTTATGACTACTATGTAAGTCTTATCTTGCCAGCACTACTGAGAAGCATACTAAGGTTTGTTCAGGACGTTGGCGCGATGAGATTCCCAGGGATGAACTACATGGACCGAATCATAGGGACTGCGAATAACTCCCTGATTCCTTACATCAACTCGAAAGTGGACGACCCCAAAGACAGAGTCCAGCAAATTCCCTACATTTTCACTGCAGAAAATACTTTCCGGCGCTACAATGATATCTTGCAATACAACCAGGTTCCTCCCACGGCCGATATTTTCGACGCAGAATTAGCAGACAATGGTACTGTTGATGCCCAATTCGCAAAGCTTGATCCAACGACCGTTTGGGCAAACGTGACAAATACCCTTACAACGGCGCTATCAAATGACTTCACAGAGGGTTTCAATCTCCTGATGAACTATGATCTGGAGTCTGTTCGATCGTATCTTTTGAGCCAAGGATTCACCGGCCCTCAAGTGGATTGGTTGGAGACTATCAACGATGCCACAGATCACTATGACATGTATTCCATGTCTCAAAGCGTATTGGAAGAGTGGATATTCTCAGAAGCACCTCTGGATAGCTGGACTTGCATCAATGGAGGCATGGACAGACTTACTAATGGAATGTTGCAAATCATCAAGAACAAACCCATCATGAACACGCCAGTCACTGCGATCCTGCCTGCTGAGAATCAGCAATTGCGATTGAAGTTCAATGGAACACAAGAGAGGACATATGCGCACGTCATTTCTACCATTCCTCTTGGTGCGCTCCAGACAGTTGACTTAACGGAGCTGGATATCGATTACGCGCAACGCCATGCAATCAGAAAGCTCAACTATGACCCTGCAATGAAGATCGGAATGAAGTTCAAATCAAGATGGCAAGAGTTCCCGTTTCTTCAAAACATGACGTATGGTATTAACTTTTCAAAACAGGTGGGAGAAGCTCCCAGTCCCATTTCAAGGGGGGCAGTCATTCTCTGACGTCCCCATCCGCCGCTGCGTCTACCCCAGCTACGGTCTCAACCTGCCCCAAGACACCGCACCAGGAACAATGATCGCCTCCTACGTCTGGGGTCAAGACTCCTCCCGTCTGGGCGCTCATCTTGAGACACCTGAATCGCGAGAAAGACTCGTAGAGATCACACTCCAAGATCTGGCGGCAATGAACAATGTCACTTACGAATTCATCAGAGAGCAGTATGTAGATTACCATGCCTGGGACTGGTACCAAGACGAGTGGTCCGTGGGCGCATTTGCGATTTTCTCACCAGATCAGTTCTCAAATGTTATGCCGGCGCTGATGACGCCTGCGGAGAACGGACATGTGCATTGGGGCGGAGAGGGGTTGAGTAGTGGGCATGCGTGGATTATTGGGGCGGTGAATTCGGCGTATAGGTGTGTGGTGGAGATTTTGAGGACGGAGGGGAGGGAGGATTTGATTGCGGAATTGGTGGAGATGTGGGGGGTGATTGATGAGGTTGATATGGGGTGGTATACTACTTCTGATGTTGGCGGTCCTTGATTTTGAGGAAGCGATTAGGATGATGTGAAGGGGGTGTATTGAGGTGAGGGTCTGGCCGGTTGAAGCATTCGAGTTCGACGTATAATGGGGGACAGTCACGTGGACGATTCATTGTAAAATTCGGAAAATTCTAATCATTGCTCTATGGCTTTTGACTCCAAAGAATTAGTAATTAATTTGTCCATTCACATTTTCTCCTCGAGATAAACTGCTTGCGTACTTCTGCCCCTTTTAGGTCTGGCGTATCACCGCGCTCGGCCAAATTGGCCGAGCCAATTTGTAAGCGAACCCTTTTCTGACCGGGAAATTCCTCAACTCAGAGCGAGCACAAGCCAAAGGAACATATTGGCGCCTGGCATCCTTCTGCAATTCTTTTTTCAACTCATTTATTCCCCAAAATGGAACTTCCCGCTTCCTCAGTATCCACCCCACCACCAGCAACCCCTCTCTTCCTATGTCCACTCTGCGACAAACCTTTCACCAAAGGTCTGTCCAATTCTTAGTCCCCCTCTCATACCCTCATACTAATTTCAGTTCCCAGAACCTCAATATAAACGCCACACGGCATATTGCAGTAAAGCCAAAGGCTGCACGAGGCCTAGGTCATGTCGGGCATGTAATCAATCTAAGATTAAGTGTGGTTCGGGGAATCCGTGTCATCAGTGTGTGAGGAAGGGGATTGAGTGTGTGTATTATGTGCAACAGCCACGTCGAAAGCGGGTGCAGGGAGTTAAGGGGACGGAAGGAGTCGTGGGAGGTGCTGGAGCCAGTGAGGTTCCTGGTGTTGTTGCTGCTGCGGTAGCTACTCCGAACTTGAATTCTTCTAAGTTGGGAAACGAAGAACCAGGGCTTGAGTCAGGTAGCACCGATTTTCTTGATCAATTGAATCAGGACCATGTTTTTGGGTTTGAGAATTCGCCGGGTGTTCTGCCTTCTCAGAATTCTCCAGGAAACGATGGGGCTTTTGATATTGACCCAGCTGGTTTGTACAGCGGCGAATCACTGTCAATTACCAATGGGAGTAGTAGCAAAACAACCTTCCCCAGCTTTGACAATTTCATTTCATTGCCAGAGGTATCGTTCCTACACAATACCCCACACGCCAATGATATCGACTGGGAACACTACGGCCACGACGGAAGACACATGGAAATGAGGCCTTTCTCACCGAGCGCCAACGAGGCTGATTCAACGCCGACTTTGAGGAAACCTGTTCCCTCACCATCATTAGATGCAGTACTCTCCGGCCACTTCGCCAAGAACAGGATCCAAACACCCCTTCAGCAAACGCTTGCTACAATGCTAATCGATCTGCTCTTCGCCTATCCGCGGATGATGACACGCCGGGAGACTTTCCCTCCTTTCGTGCATGCCAATTCGCCTGCTAGTGACGCGGAAACCGACGAACGGAAATTACCTGGGCACTTGATAAACTGCATGGGGATTGCGCAACTTTTCACTGTATGTAACGACGACACGCGTGTGTTTCTGTGGTCGACGATTCGTGCCGAGATGAGGAGATTTAGTAATCGAGCGAGTATGTTTGATAAGTATGATGCGTTGAGTGCTTTGCAGGCATCGCTTTTGTATTTGATTATGCGTGCGGGGTGTGATGCTCCGCAGCAAGCTAGGGAGGATTTTGAGATGCTGTTGACTTATCAGGTATGCTCTTATATCCTCAGAATTTTCGCATGCCAAAAATGCATAAGAGTGTTCAAATCATGAGATTCGAGATGAGAGATACTGACAGACACATAGGCTGTGCTTCGCCAAGCCTCCGAACTCACTAATCATTTCTATGTTGAGCAAGGACAAAGTTCTGATGTTCGGTGGAAAGATTGGATCTTTGCTGAATCAGGCCGCCGGTAAGAAAGCTTACCAATTACCCCAGAACGAAATTATCCAAAACTGACATGAATTACCACAGAATAGCATGTGTCTGGTTCATCCTAGGCCTCGTCTTCCACGTTCGCACTGGCGCTAAATGCTGGGTGGTAGACAACTGCCGGGCGATGCCACTGCCTTGCAGCAAAACCGAGTGGGAAGCAGACACTGAATCGAAATGGAGAATTGAACACGAGAACAACGCTAAGAGATCAAATAACAAGCTACAGACCTTTGGAGATTTAGTAGAGGCCGCACATCAACGATTACCAGGCGGTCGGGAATCCGAAAGTTTCAGGATTTGGAATGCTGAGATTGATAACCTAGGCGTGTCGCTAAACCTAGCTGTGTACATGATTTGAGACATAGTTGTCAAACATGTATCCTAGATGACATTTACCAAGGCAGACTTCCATCTTTATTCGAAAACGTCCCAGTGATATCGGTTCCTTTCCCGGTCATAGCAGCCATCTCCACCACCCTCTGCGCGCCCACCTCCGGCGTGGTACCAGCTTCCATATACCTTGTCAAGTTTGTCGACACGAGACCCGGGCATACTGCATTCACGAGCGCGTTCTTATCTGCAAGGATACGGGCGTAGTTGATTGTCAGGATGTTGATTGCTGCCTTGCTTGCATCGTAGGCGCGGTAGTCGAGAGGGTAAAATGGCGTGCTTGAATCGGAGCTTACAGTCAAGGAGCCCATGACGGATGTCACGAAGATGAGACGGGGCCGTTGAGTAGACTTGCGGAGCAGAGGTGAGAGGGCTTCAGTCAAGCAGACTGTACCAGTAACGTTGGTAGATAAAGTGGTGTCGTACAGCTTGCGAGTAGACATTTCGCCTCGAACTCCGCCGTCTAGAAGGACGCCTGCATTGTTGATGAGGACGTCCAAGTGGCCGTAGTTTTCGGCGACGTAGGCTGCGGCGGCGGTGATCGAGTCATCTGATTGGAGATCGAGCTGGATAGAGTCGACTGAGAGACCTTCGGACTTGAGCTGGTCGGCGGCTTTACGTCCATTTTCGATATTGCGAGACCCAATGATAACATGGTAGTTGTGTTCAGCGGCAAGCCGTTTGGCAGTTGCGAGACCGATGCCCTGATTAGCACCACTGATGAAAGCGATGGTTTTGTTGAGAGTGGCCATCTTTGAAGATTTGAAGATTGGATTTGGATAAATAGTAGAGCACGAGTTGAGGATTGAAGTGTGAGCTGTTGAAGCAAAAGCAGGGAAGTATGGATGTATTTATAGGAGAAGGTATTCTTGAGAGCTCTGCCCCCATCAAATTTGGCCGATTGCATACGCTCAACCGGTTGAGTTAATCTATGAGCAAGTTCCAACTACCAATTTAAATTTCGAAATCGCCGTTGCTGCGAACCTGTGCTAAAATTATCAGCTCATCAACCAATCTGACCGAGCCGCTTCTAGAGGAGGCTGACGAACAAATTGGCCGATGGGCCCTAACATCAGACCCCTTGAGGTCAAACACTCTTCGAGAAGCAACCGAGACATAATATCACAATACACTGTTGGAGCCCCAGCTAGTGACATAAGCTCCAATCCTGCGGAATATCATCAGGCAATTTGAGCAAAGGAACTTGGACGCACTAGGCCTGGAGAAATCGGTGGAAGGGGCATAAGGGCCTATTTGTCACCTGCTAACTCAGTCATTCTTTCGACTTCAAGATGAAAATATAATGACCCTAGCAAGAAGCAACTAACGCTCAACTTCAAGATCCCCACGAAAATGAAGAGCTCCTGCTCTGATAGCATATCAAGCCCACGACTCCTCGCGAACACTTCAAGAAAACACACCTCTAAACAAAACCAAAACAACACAAAGACAAAAGAAATATTGCAATGCTATTCCAAGCAGAAGAAGGAAGCATATCTCGCAAGGCTCTCTCTCCACGCCCTCCCATTCGTCGCCCGTCGCCCGGCTAAAGTGCCACCAGAAGCGGGGTTGGTGGTCTCACCGAAAAGGGCGACAAATCAGATGCAGCAAATATCGATATGCAATGCACATGCATTCGCCCTCTTCTGCGAAATGCAACAAAAACTTCTTGATATCCTAAAGGGGACGGTTCACGTGTTTCTGAACTCTATTGGCCGCCATGAAATGGCGGCATCAGGTCTGGGTGACGGCGATGGGATAGGAAGACAAATATTTCACGAAGGTTTTGGTGAGGTGACAGAAAATGAGGTTACAAATTGGTCTACTATGAAGGACATTGTTTTGTTGAAAACATGGCTTGGGGTCACCACTGACAAGCTACAAAACTGTCAGGACCAGCGGCTTACATTTTCATGGACGCTTTGCAGTACTTGCGTAGGGCAAAGGCAAAACGACGAAAACACCAAGTCAATCGGTGAGTCCCTCCAAAAATATTCAAGAACTATCAATCTTCAACTCCTCAATGTTCCTTTCAAAAGTCTGATCCCGAAAGAAGTGAAAGAGCCAAAGGCCCCGCCTGAAATTGAATATACACGGAACGGGCACTCACCAAAGCTACTGCAAAGATCTGTACTGGCTCTCAAAATTCCCGGTGACGGAATTCGAATTCACTGCATACAGTGTAATGAAAATATGGGCGCCATACTGCGTCTCACTTGAGCTCGAGCAAACTCGACGACGTCGAGTTGTCTAAAAAGCGTCGTAAGAGGTCATAAAAGCCAAGAGACATACCATGAGCATCCAAACCTTCTCACTTGAGAAATAAGATGAAGGAAAACCATGTGACACAAAACACTTATTCACCAAAAACATCAGACCAAACATCCCAAACTCACGCTAAAAACGCGATGACGGCCTTCCCCTCCTAACAATTCAATTCAATATATCCTCATATATCTCCCTACCTCAACCACCCCCTCTTCTCCTTTCCCTTCCAAGAGTTTTCAACTCTTCCGCACCACCACCCACACATTGCACTTGCAATTGCTAGTCATGAGTCGCCCTATTCATCCCACCAGCGCAATGCACATGCGCCCCAGCATCCCCTCCTACATCGCCCAAGACGGGCAGAACCCCTCCTCAACAGGCTCAAACGACTCTGTAATGACGCAAGTGCCTATGCCCTACCACCCTTCCAGCAGCAGCTACGGAGGAGGTAGCGAGAATGGAAGTCCATGGGCGACGCCGACACTTCCGGGCTCTTCTAATGGCCAATTCGAGAATTTTCCCCAAGGCGCAGGAGGGGTGGGAAGAAGATCGAGCTCTAAGTCATTGAATCCGAATTCTTCGCCTTATGTGCCGGGCTTTTCTGGGGCTCCGCAGGGTCAGTACGGAAATGAGATGTATGGACAGCAACAGCAAGGAAGTGTGATGGAGCAGTATCAGCGTCAGCAGATGGAGAATCAGCAGTACGGTCAATACAACAACGGCGGTCCAGTCGGAGGAAGTCTTGGGCCTCAGTTTCAGAACTCGTATGGTGCGCCAGCTCAAATGCAAGCAGATCATTATCAGCATTATGGCAATTCACTCTCGCAGCAAAATAACTGGAGTAATGCTCCGATGGGTTCCCCAGCTATGAACTACACTTCCATGTCCACGGGCATGTCGCCAACTCGAGGATATCAGAACGTTAACTTGCCCTATGGTCCTGCGACTGGAAATGGTATTGCGCCTTCTTATGGCAGCCAGCAACAGTATCCAAACCAGTATGGAAACACTCAATACGGAAACGGATACAGCGCTGTCCACCCTTCCGACATGCATCGTGGACCCCGCGGACATCGCAACAGCTTCAGCAATGGCCGTCAAAGCCTTCAACAACATGCTGGCAATAGCTTCCCTCATATGAGCAAGAAGCGTAGCGTCAGCGATTTCCACTTACATGCTTCAAACCTTGGAACGGCGCCTGTTAAAAACAACAGCAGCAGTCCTCAAAAGAACAACAACTTCAGCTTCACCACCAACCTGAGTACACCTAGCATGGGAGGACCCGTCAAGCCACCAACCACAGCAGTCAGAACCGGAAGTCCAGTCAAGAGTAAGCATACTTCAACTCGCGCTTCCTCGACTCGAGCTTCATCTGTTGCTCCCACTTCGCGCACAAGTGAAGGGCCACCGACTCCCGGTTCCGTCGCCAGACCCCTCGATCTATCATTCCAATCTGAGCCTCGCAACGTCGAATCCCGTCAGCGCAGTGAGACGATGGAGACAGCTACGCCTCGCCTCCGATCTCGCGCCGGTCAGTCAATCGCAGGTCTCAAGACCGCAGGTCATGTCCGATCTAAGTCTTCCATCGAGAGCGTGAGTCGAGATGCTACGGATTTCTTTGCTGAGCCGATCTTGCGTGAGAACTTGGAGAAGATGAGCATGGATGATCACCAGACACCTAGCAAGCGTCCTGCTCCGCCGAAGATGATGAATTTGTTCAATGCTGGTGGTGTTGATGCGACGACTTTGTCTCCGATTACTGAGGGTTCGAGAGGACAGCTTACGCCTTACAATGCAAACCAGCCTCGTCGTCCGGCTTTCACCGATCCATTTGGTCCTGCCCCTATGCTGACGCCTTGGACTGGAACTTCGCACTTTGGAAGAGAGGAGACGAGCCGTGCTTTGAATGCTTTGACCGCGAACAAGACTCGAAAGCCGACCATTGAGGAAGCGCTTGATTTGAAGAATATGCCGTTTATTGAGTATTGCCGTCATGTTAGCCCTGATGAGTTTGGTGTGATCAAGATCAAGAATGTGGGTTATGTTCTGCTTGCATTGAGATAGGAGCTGTTGCTGATAATATCCAGATTCCATATGGTGTCGCCCGAGCAGAGGTCATGGCTTTCCTAGGTCGCAACGCCCGCATTGTCGATGAGCGCTCGTACGAGCCGGTTCATATTGTCATGGAGCGTGTCACGAGCAAGACTCTAGACTGCTACGTTGAGTTCGTCAGCTTGAACGAGGCTGTTCTTGCCGTTCAGCGCTTCGAGCAAAACCGTACTAATGGCAGAGGAGGACGTCTGGGCCAGAGACATGTGGAGGTTGAGCTGAGCAGCCAGGAGCAGTTGATGAAGGATTTGTTTCCGAAGGCGAAGAATGTTAATTGGAAGGGAGGTCGTCCTGATATTATTGCTAAGGATCCTAATGATCGGTATAACTCGGGTTTCCAGGGCTTCGTTAGTAAGGAGGAGTTGGTCATGTTGGTCAAGCACGTTGAAGCACCTCAGCGAGTAAGTTTTCTGAAGCAGCTCAATCCGTGGAAATTGCTAACAATAACAGTCCCCATTCTCAAAGGATTGCCCCCAGCGTCCATTTGAGTGTCTCATTAGCACTTTGCTCAAGGTATATAGCTTCCTAGTTTCTGGAGTCCGGAGAAGGAACAGGTGCTGACACTGACTCAGTATCCGTGGTACATGGTTGATTATATCACCATCGAAGACCGCAATCTCCTTTTCAAGGCTACCAAAGAGTTGTTGCAGCTGCTTGTCGATCGCGTTCACAACGAGAAAGACAACATCAATCTCACCCCCATGCTGCTCAAGCGTGCTTGGCGAGCTGCTCTCCGCTGCCCCGGCTTTACTCCTGCGCAGAAGGATGACATTGTCTGTATCTGCTCTGTCGACGATCGTACAGCAAAAGAGCTCGGCGTTGCCCCTCACGCTTCATATTGGAAGATTCTCTGGTGCATCGGTCCCAAGCCCGGCGTTCCTGAAGATCTTTTGCTGGCAAGTAACCCCATCAATCACATTTTTGAACCAAGGCTGACACCTTCAGTGGTATTGTGCAATCATCCGCGAAGCAACCGAGAGCAAGCAGGAGCAACTCTCACTGGCAGAGCGCGCTGCTCGCGGCGAAGACAAGGTCTCTGAGCTAAAGCTGTTTGGCGATTTGAAGAAGTACATCCACTACAACCCGGAATGCGCTTTGCTGTATCAGACTCTTGCTCAAGTTGCCGAAGCTGAGTGGACTGCCATCGAGCAAGTCTTGCGCCAGGCTTTGACTCCTGCTATTGAGGAATGAAGCACGCTGTCTCCTGATGGCTTTTGCTCTTGCACACCTTGATTGGCAATGGAGTTGGATAAGCTTGCTGTTTCAGGTTATCCCTGGACCATAATCACCGCACCCTCTCGGATCTTCCATTCCTTGCAGTCTCCTCAAAGTTCCATTCGATAAACCGTCGGTTATCTTCCTTTGTTGAGGATTTCTGGCCACCAAAAAGTTTTCCTTGCGCGCATGATACCCTATTGATAGTTATCCGGATTGTCTCATGAAGCATATTTTATGGTGTTGGTTTGAGACCGTATGAGCGAGTTGGCGCATGTTTCCTTTAATATGAATGAATGAAAGGCAGCGGATTGTGGTCGTCTCGATCTCCTGATTGAACGCGTCCCCAGCATCCGTTTCCGATCATCGTCTTTCGTGGGCCACGACCGCGAATGGACGACGTACGAGCAGTTGTCGTAGCAGATAGAAGCAATAGAATTGTTATTAGGCATTCAGTAAACTTCATCGTGAGATTTGGGCTGTGATGAGCATTGCGTTGCAGAGATTGGCGGGGTGCTGATGACGAAAGCTTTGGAGACGCGTCGCGAATCGATGGAGGCACAAGCACCAAGCCAGACTTACAGTACGATAGCCTGCAAGTAGATGATTCAAAAGCGTATATTCGCATTGTGGCATGATTCAATTCAACCTCACTGCGAGTGAAAGATACGAATTCTTTTTAAGCATGGTGAACATTAAAAAAAGAAGAAACCTCGCGCCCAGCCGAAAACCCAACTTGACCATCTTCCACCCACCCCGCACCTCCCCCACCAAAACACACACCCAATGTCAACATCACTCCCACCCACCTTCCTCTCCAAAAAAGTTCGAATTCTATCCCAACTCTCCCTCCCAGCCTCACAATACGACGACCTATCCCCAAAAGGAACAGTCGATGAGGGGATCCGGGAATTGATTGGGGATATTAATGGGGTGGAGGGGTGTGTGACGACTAGTAGTTGTGCGGGGAGGGTGAGTGTTTTTTTGGAAGGGAGGAAATCACTTCCTTTCTCTGAGAAGGAAAAAGAAGAAGATGTTGAGGGAGAGAGGAAGGAGAATGAGGAGGAGGTAGAGGCGGAAGGTGGTGGGGTGAGGGAAAGAGAGAAGGAGACGAAAGCTGGTGTTGGGGGAAAGGGCGGAGGCGGGAGATGGTTGTTTGTTTCTCATGATGCTGTGGATATTCAGACGAATGAGGGGGATTTAGCTGGGTATTTGGGGATGCAGAGAAGGGAGGGTGATGTTGTAATGAAAGGGAGTGCACGTGAGGTGCGGTTCATCCATTTCAAGTTCGAGCCTATGGTGAGTTCTACCCTTTTTTCATTCTACATTTGTTGACAGATACAGATTCTTCACATCCTCACAGCTTCACTCCAACAAGCTCAAACCGTCCTCTCAGCAGCCCTCCAAGCCGGATTCCGAGAAAGCGGAGCTCTAAACCTGACGTCTACTTCCAAGTCCCCAACGCCAATGGTCGGTATCCGATCCATGGGTTTAGCTCTTGAATCTATTATCGGATTCGAGGAAAATGGGATGGAGATTTGTATGGTTCCAGAATGGCAGTTAAAGACTCTTTTGGAAATTTCTAATGAGAGGTTCTTGGAGAATAGCAAGAGGATTGAACGCTTTCGGTTGCTGCTTAAGGAATTGGGGGGTGCGGCGCAGGAGATTGGGAGAGGGAAGGATGGGTGGGAGGATGCGCAGGTTAGGAGGGAACGGAAGAGGGCGGAGGGATTGAAGAGAAGCCAAGAGCTTTTTTCTAAGAGGGAAGACGAGAAAATGAATGGATGAAGTGATGTTTTCCCATGAGCTGCAGATATTGGGGGTGCCAAGACATGACAAGGTTATTTCGAGGGTGGAGCGCGGTGATGGGAGCGGAAATGGGAGAATTGAAGGAGCTCAAGTCTTATAATAGAACTGTAAGACTGAAGAGATAGAGCTGGATCGTAGACTCTCAATCGGGCATACACGTCGTATGGTACGACATATGCAGCTCCCTGAAATAGAACCAGCACAACTCATCCCACCACATCAAAAGCCCGGCACTTTTTTGACATTCGGGTATTGCCATTCCATGCTTTGCCCTCTATTACACCTATTCTACAATTCCCAACCCATGTATACCTTCTACCTCACAACCTTCTCCACCCAAGCCCCTTCAAGTCTCCTAACCTCATCCTTAAAGGTCTGCACCTCCTTCCAGCAATCTAGGGGCCTCCTATCATTATCTCTCAAACACTTCACCACCTCGCTCTTCGCCTTTTCCACCCCCTCATCCACATCCGCTAGCTTCTTCCTCTGATCCAACTTCTTCTTCAACTCCTTGACATCATTCTGCACGCTCTCTCTGCCTAAGTCCCTCAAGGTATCGCCTGCTGATTTACCCTTCTTATTCGAATCGTCGGATTCGGGCGCGGAGATCTTGGCTTGGAGTTCTTCGTAGTCTTTGGCGGCGCGCTCTTGGAGGCGTTTTAGTTCGCTGTTGACGCGGGATTGGATGTGGAGTTCGAGGGTTTTGGCGCGGGTGGAATCGGTCTGCGTAGAATCCCAAGATTAGCAAATTGAAGTAAATAGATTTGGCAGCTGAATTGTACCTCTGGACTCGATTGTAGAGAATCTACCAGCTCATTAGAGAACCGGACTGGTGTCTCGCTATTTTGAACGTCAGATTGCGGGCGCATGTCGCGGGGTGATGGCGATTTACCTGGTCCATACTTGAGATGTAGGCGCTGTCGCTGGCTTGGAGGAGCCGGATCCCATATTTTGATGGGCTGTGGGAGCTTCAATGGCTGTTTTGCAGCTTGTGATTTCGAGCCCTTGGAAATTTGAGGTTCATGATCATCCATGCCGAGCTGGGGGTGGCTTATGTAAATTCACGTGCACACATTATCGGAGGAGAGCGGCGGGAAGTCTTGGCGTATGTTCTCTCTCTCGCCTGATCATTCCTTCTCCCAAGAAACAATTTCAACTCCGCCATGATGACCTATTTTGTGTCTCCATGGGGAGATTTCTTTGTTTCGAAACTTCTTGGGAGTTCCTGCAAAGAGGCGCAGATGTCGACCTCCGAAGCACACCACGACAGGCACTTCGTCTTCATGTCGTCGGCAGATAATTTTGGTCCAGTTGCATCTCTAACAGCAGATAACCAAGTCTTGGATTCCGAGCCCAGGCCCAAGACTTCATGGCCAAGTTGTTTGTTTAAAAGCTCGTGACTCTTAGAAACCAATTAAGCTGCATCCATGAAGTTAAAGATGAATCCCGCCACTCTGCGGACCCCTGATTCATCCAGATCCATCCAGCGTGTTTCATGATGTTGACCAGTCACAATGCAACGCCCGCGAAATGCCCAGAGCTTCCGAGATTCGCACTTGCAGACGCCACAGGTACGAGGTGATGCGCAGCCAACCGTTTGGGCTGCCCCTGGATTCTTCTCCACCATATCCCAACCTCACTTTTCGAAAATCTTCCCTCGAATCTGCTCCCGTAGATGAGTACCAGCTGCGCCGGCCCGAGGATTTTGGCGTGGCCTGCGTCAACAAGACCCGTTATGGACGCCCTTGATAGGCTGAGATAGCTCCCCGCAGGTAAAGACATGGCTCGCTGTTCGCTGGGCCCCACTGTCCCCTCAAGGGGCTGGCATGGCATGGGATGCCGAGTCACTCCATTCGTACCACCGCGTCCCTTCACGATTTCTCTTGAATTTAACTTCATCCTTCTGCTGTACGACTTTCGGCTTCCCTTCGTATTGCTTCTTCAATCGTTGCTGCTTTTCTCTGTCGTTGTGTAGTCTTGCATTTCTCAACAATTCTGTTTGCGTAGATTCGAAGTCGAAACCCCTTACTCTTCTCACGATACATTCACAGACTTTCTGCTGCGCAGGAAAATTCATACAAGACCCCGCGAACACTCATCAGAAGCTTTCAATCACTCACAAACCCGAAGAACCGATCTTTTGGTAACGCTTCTCAGAGGATATGCTCGTCACCAAGCTTCGTCACTTATTCGAAACAATTTGACTCCAATCCATACCAGTCTACTTAAGGAGAAACATTTCTCCCCACTTGAGGATCTTCGCCGACACTTGTCAATCTCACCCCTTGAGAGGGAATTGTTCCCAAAGGAGACAACTTCCCTGGACAATCTTCCCACATTGGAACAAAGAACTTGGCGGTTATTGGGTGACGGACGCTTAAATCCCACCGCCTTCCCACAACGACAGTCTTTATTCACCGAACGCCATATTCACATTCATCATCCTGTTCCAGATCTTGGACAAGGTCGAGTCCCGCAACAATTCACACTCATTTTCAATCATAACAAAGTCCTGGTGACAACACACTCATTCACATCTTTGTGATTCTGCAGCTTTGCTCAAGTCACGCGACATTCTTTCACATAGAACAAGACGTTTAACACAATGATATCTGCCAGACAATTCAATTCTTTGTCCTTAGTTCCAAGACAATAGTCGGATTCCTATTGTTAATGCTACAATAACCTCGAGGTTCGTCGCTCTACTGTTTTGCCCCTCTCTAAATATTATCAACTCGCTGGTCGAGAACATCGCAACTTACACACTCATTACAGATACATACGAATCTTCGGAAGCTCACGAGTATCTGCATACTAAAACATACGAATCTATATTCTACGGACGTCATGACGGAAACGACACTCTCTTCGAATGCGACAGCGGCCAACGACACCGCCAGTGCGCCTTACGCCACCGCGCTCAATGGCGTTAACCAGCCGATGAATATGCTTTTTAAGAATATATTATGGTGGAGTTTGGGCGTGCTGGGCATCCTAATTCTATCCATGCGATTGTGGCAAAGGGCGATTGCGCATTTTCGACATGTCGGGGCGATGAGCTTGTCAGGAGAAGCGCAGGCATTTTGGACCAAGAATCGATACCCCATATGGTGGAAGTTTAAGAAACATCTACTGTACGCGCCGCTGGGAAACAAGCGTCACAATAGGGAGATCAGACTGTCCTCGGCCGGCAACATGGGGACGATTCCCTCGAGATTTCACACCATCCTCCTCGCCATATACTTTCTGGGCAACTTGTCCTTCATGGCTTTCCTCGACTACACTCGCAAAAACCAATACTCCATCATCGCAGAGCTTCGGGGAAGATCTGGAGTCTTAGCTGTTGTCAATATGGTTGCTTTGGTCATGTTCGCAGGCCGTAACAACCCCCTGATTCCACTACTCCAGATCAGCTTCGACACATACAATTTGATGCATCGATGGGTGGGAAGAACCGTTGTCCTGGAGGTGATAATTCACACGATTGCTTGGGCTGTCGTGAAGCACGCAGCTACCGGGTGGTCAGGAGTCTTTCACATGATCGGCCACGATGCATTCATCCTATGGGGCACTGTTGGTACCATCGCCATGACACTGATCGCAGTACAATCTCTATCTCCAGTCAGGCACGCCTTCTACGAGACATTTCTCAACGCCCACATCATTCTTGCCTTCGTCGCGATCATAGGAACCCTAGCCCATTGCAATATCGCTAAACTTCCCCAGCTTCCTATTATCGTGGCCGTCTTAGTCCTCTGGCTTCTGGAACGCCTCGCTCGATTCATACGGCTTGTTTACCTCAATTATTCTCGCAAAGAGAATAATGTGACTCAAGCCACCGTGCTAGCTATGCCTGGAGGAGCCAGCAGAGTCACCTTGCACCTCCCAAAACACCTCGCGGTCAAGCCCGGAACTCACGCCTATCTCCGCTTCGTGGGCATCAACCTCTGGGACTCGCATCCATTTTCCATTGCCTGGGTTGAGCACAATGCAAAGCACAATGACAGCCTCCCATCTTTCGAGAAGGAGACCTCAATGCAAAAGAGATTGCGGGAACCCGAGATGACCACAGATGTCTCCTTCGTTATTCATGCGCAGACCGGTATGACCAAGAACTTGTACGATCAAGCGCTCCTGTGTCAGCCACGGCCTCTTACCGCCAAAGCCATGTTCGAAGGACCCTACGGCGGTCACCACTCCCTCGACTCCTACGGCCACGTAGTCCTCTTCGCAGGCTCCAGCGGCATCACCCACCAAATCCCCTTCGTACGTCACCTAATCAAAGGCTTCAACGACGGTTCCGTAGCCACGCGCAAAATCACCTTAGTCTGGATCATCCGCGAAAGCGACCACCTAGAATGGGTGCGCGAATGGATGGACATGATACTGCAGATGCCCCGGCGACGCGAGATCCTGCAAGTCAAGCTCTTCGTGACCAGACCCAAGAACACGAGGGATATCGTCAGCCCCAGCGCAACGGTGCAGATGTTCCCCGGGCGCCCGAAAATCGGCCACCTGCTGCAGAATGAGGTCAAGGAGCAGACGGGGGCGATGTGCGTGACTGTTTGCGGGCCGGGCGGGCTGGCTGATAATGTAAGGGAGGCTGTGAGGAGCGTGCAGGATGTGAGTGTTGTGGATTTTATTGAGGAGAGCTTTACCTGGTAACGAACGAGCACGAGTGATGGCCGTTGTCGGAGGAGTAGATGAGGGGTAGGTTCTTGCACATAGATTTTTTGGAAAGGAAAGGTAGGCGGCTTTTAGAGCATGGGAAAGTTGTACATAGAGTATTTTCTGCATTAGCAAGCGTCGCATTGGGTGGAGTTTGCCGGGTGCCTCCTCTTTAATTAAACACCCTTTAAATGATTTGTTCCTTATTTGCATTGTGACATGTTCTCGTTCATACTGATCAACGGTCCCAGAAAGGCTGCTCCCGCTGTGTCTTCCAATCGGACAACTTAATATGCCCGTTGCAAGCCGCAGAGAGAGCTGAGCTCGGAAGCACTCCGTATTTTCCACATTACCTTTGTGTGACTTCGCCTCGAATTAAATTGAAAATAAAGCCACTGCTGTCATGAACACACCAATTCAGAAGGCAAATTTAGAAAATCCATAGAAATACATGTTTCCTTTAACCGTAAAGTAGTCAATGATCTGCCTGTTGCGGGCATGAAGAGGTTGCGAAGCTAGACCCCGCTAAAACTGCAGAATGCAGGGCGTGGGCTGGCTCCGAATGGCGGGGCGGCGGGCGGCCAGAAAATGGGGAGATGATAAATTTTGGATCAGTGACTCAATTCTGAAGCTGTCCCCGCAAACAAACCTCATTACTGCATTCCCACGTCTTGCTTCACCTTGAATCTACAATTTTACACATCTCGACTCAATTCGTTCTTCAATTCAGAAGCAAAAGGAAACTAGAACCCTTGCACAGCCTGCGGATAAATTTCTCAATCGCTTCGACCCCTCCATCTTCGACAAGATGCCCATGTAAGTACCCTTGACCACCAGCCTGACGAGAAAACAACTTACAATTTTGCTGTACGCAGGCTCAAAGATCCCTCGAAGAAATACAAGGCATTCAAACCGCTCCAGCTAGACAACAGACAATGGCCCTCGAAAACAATCGACAAGCCACCGCGCTGGCTCTCGACCGATCTCCGCGATGGAAACCAGAGCTTAGTTGATCCTATGGTATTCCTCCTCCTACATTACACAATTGAAAGACAGAGACTGATAGAAGGAATGATGACAGGACGGAGAGCAAAAATGGCGATACTTCAAGATGCTCGTCGAGCTCGGCTACAAAGAAATCGAAGTTTCCTTCCCCTCAGCCTCGCAGACCGACTTCGACTTCACGCGTCGCCTCGTTGAAACACCCGGCGCAGTACCCGACGATGTGTGGCTCCAGGTCTTATCACCATGCAGAGAGGAATTCATCAAGCGGACAGTGGAGAGTCTCAAGGGTGCCAAGAAGGCGCTTTTACATATCTACGTTGCGACATCTGAATGTTTCCAGAGAATTGTCTTCGGTATGACTGAAGACCAAAACGTCGAACTCGCAGTCCGATGCACAGAATACGCACGCAGCATAACGAAAGACGATCCCTCCCAAGCAGGCACAGAATGGGCCTTTGAATTCTCCCCCGAGACATTTTCTGACTCGCGCCCGGAATTCGTGATTCGGATATGTGAGGCTGTGAAGAAAGCTTGGGAGCCTACTGTGGAGAATCCGATTATTTTCAATTTGCCGGCGACGGTGGAGATGAGCACGCCGAATGTGTATGCGGACCAGATTGAGTATTTTTGCAGGAATATGAGCGAGCGAGAGAAGATTTGTGTGTCTTTGCATCCGCATAATGATCGGGGGTGTGCGGTGGCGGCGGCGGAGTTGGCGCAGATGGCGGGCGCGGATAGGGTTGAGGGGTGTTTGTTTGGGAATGGGGAGAGGACGGGGAATGTGGATTTGGTTACGTTGGCTTTGAATCTCTATACGCAGGGCATTCATCCTAATATCGATTTCTCGGATCTCATCGGGTTATTGATGTGGTGGAAGTCAGCAACAAGATCCCGGTGCATCCCAGAGCGCCTTATGGGGGCTCTCTTGTGGTTTGTGCTTTCAGTGGGAGTCACCAGGATGCTATTAAGAAGGGCTTTCAGATGCGCAAGAAGGAGAATGCGAAGAATGAGGATCCGTGGCAGATGCCGTATCTTCCTCTTGATCCGGCGGATATTGGACGCACATATGAGGCTATTATCCGTGTCAACTCGCAGAGTGGGAAGGGTGGAGCTGCTTGGATTATTCTTCGCAATCTTGAGCTTGATCTTCCAAGAGGATTACAAGTTGCGTTCAGCAGAGTGGTTCAGAGGCGTGCGGACGAAGTTGGGAGAGAGCTCTTGTCGAATGAGATCCAGGATCTCTTTGAGCAAACTTACTTCCTCAGGGAAAACCCAAGATTTACTCTCGTGGACTACACCATAAGCACTGATCGCTCTGCTTCACCTGCACCTCCGGCTCCAGGAAAGACACAAGATACGAAGAACCACAAGAGAATTTTCGAGGGTGTCATCTCTATTGATGGGCAGGAGCACAAACTCAGAGGCAGTGGAAACGGTCCCATTTCCAGTCTTGCCAAAGCTTTGGGTTCAATCGGAATCGAGCTTGATGTTGCCGACTATAAGGAGCACGCTATTGGTGGAGGCCGAGATGTCAAAGCTGCATCATACATCGAGTGCACGGCTGCTGGATCCGCACAAAAGGTCTGGGGAGTGGGCGTTCATGAGGACGTGGTACAAAGTTCTTTGATTGCGCTCTTGAGCGCTGCTAGTAATGTAAGTGTGTCGTTTCCCTTCAATCATGCTATTCTGACATAATAGTTCATCACGAGCCGACCCAACACCCCAATCTTGCTCAGAGGCAAACACGGGCCTAAGATGAGTCAAGATCTTGATCTGAACGGCAGCCCTAAGAGTAATGGAAGCCTCTCTATTCCCAGACCAAATGGGGCGTCGAAGAGTGGTCCGGACGCAGTGAGTGTTTTGGAGGCAAAGGCGAATGGGATGTGATGTCGATGCGATGCGGGGTGACGGGACGAGCCTTTGGAGGGGTAGGTTTCAGCTTTGAGTTGGGCGGCATCATCATCTTGGGAGTCAAAAGTCGATTTAGCAGATTGGTAATTGCATAGTGAAAATAAAATAAACGTTGATCTTAACTTCTCACCTCTCTTTGACACCTTTCCTCGCCTCACAAGGAAATGAAGCCCCTGAAAGACCTCGACAAGGTTCATTTTCACTGCACGTGACCCGGACTATCGAATGCGCTAAGGTCCACTCGGCTTTAGCGCCCTTCGTGGGGGAAGAAATCAACAACAAAATTGAAAGGCACAAAGCAATCTGCAAACCAGATATCAAAAGCTTCGTTTTACCTTCTTCCTCGATTCACTACGCTCCTTCGCCTTCTCGTCATTGTCAGGCAACACCGTCTTGTTTCCTTGCGCAAGGGTTTCGATAGCTGCATCACAGCCTTGCAGCCTGTCAGAGCGCCCCGGACGCGGAATTTCGCTTCTGAAAGTCCCTTCTCCAGAACCAATACAGTCCTCAGCCAGAGCCTCTTCTTCCTCCAATCCACACCCGTCTCACCTGAAGACACCCTTCTATTCCGCAAAGTGATACCTCAATATCTCCACAGGACCACCATATACCTCACCGCAAGCTTTGGACACACAGCGCACCGGCTGTGATTCGCGAAGATGGATGTCAACTCGGTGCTCTTGAACACCTTCTCAGCAGGTCAGTCCCCCATTTCGCGCTATTTGAATGCCTCAGAGGCGCCAGAGCTTCGATACTGACTCCTTCCAGATGCCGCAACCCGTCAAGCTGCTGAACAACAACTCACACAGGCCGCCGAGACCAGCTTTGTACATCTCACTATCCCTGACCGCATATTCGAGCCACCTGCTAACAACCTCCATTCTAGGCCGGCTACCTCGTCACACTTGTCCGCGAGCTCGCAAATGAAGACACCCAAGGTCCCGTCCGAGCCGCTGCCGGTATCGCGCTGAAGAACGCTTTCACGGCGCGCGAATATGGGCGATTACACGAGCTGCAGGAGAAATGGGTCCAGCTGGACATCGATACCAAGAAGCAGGTCAAGGATCTGACTCTGCAAGCTCTTGCGTCCAACAACTCACAAGCTGGCCAAGCTGCGGCGCAGGTTACTGCTTCGATAGCTGCGATTGAGCTGCCGCGCGATCAATGGCCTGAGCTTATGGCAAGCTTGGTGCGAAATGTTGGTGAGGGTGGCGATCATTTGAAGCAGTCGAGCTTGACTACTATTGGATTTATTTGCGAGTCTCAAGATGCCGATTTAAGAGCCAGTCTTGTTCAACACTCCAATGCTATCTTGACTGCGGTCGTACAGGGCGCCCGAAAGGAGGAGCCGAATCTAGAGGTCCGTTTGGCTGCTATTTATGCCCTTGGAGACTCTCTAGAGTTCGTGGATAGCAACTTCAAGAATGAGGGCGAGCGAAATTATATTATGCAGGTTATCTGCGAGGCCACACAAGCTTCGGATTCGCGGATACAGCAGGGGGCTTTTGGCTGCTTGAACAGAATCATGTCTTTGTACTATGATCTGATGCGCTTTTACATGGAGAAGGCTCTCTTTGGGCTTACGATTATGGGCATGAAGAGCGAAGAGGAGGATGTCGCGAAGCTTGCTGTTGAGTTCTGGAGCACGGTTTGCGAAGAAGAAATCGCTATTGAGGATGATAATTCACAGGCAAGTCTTGAGCTTGTATTTCATGAAACGAAGCTAATGAATGATAGGTCGAGAGAACCGATCAAATGCGACCAATCTTCCATTTCTGCGCTGTTGCGACCAATGAGGTTGTCCCAGTTCTGCTGATGCTCTTGACCAAGCAAGATGAGGATGCGGCTGATGACGAGTACAACATTTCTCGTGCTGCTTATCAATGTCTGCAACTTTACGCTCAAGCTGTTGGTGGTGGTGTTATTCAGCCTGTTCTGTCCTTTGTTGAAGCCAACTTGCGCTCTGACGACTGGCACCACCGAGATGCCGCTGTCTCTGCCTTTGGCGCAATTATGGAAGGCCCTGAAGACAAGACGATCGAGCCTATCGTCAAGCAAGCTCTTCCAGTTATCATCAACATGATGGATGATAAGGTCATCCACGTGAAGGATTCCACAGCTTACGCTCTTGGCCGCATCACTGAGGCTTGCTCGGAAGCTATCGACCCAATCGCTCACCTTCCTAAACTCATCGCTTCTCTTTTTGAGGGTCTTATTAGCAGTCCCAAGATGGCTGGTTCATGCTGTTGGGCTTTGATGAACCTTGCTGAGCGATTCTCAGGAGAGATTGGTTGCCAAGAGAATGCCCTGACACCCCATTTCAACGAGAGCATTGCCCGTCTCCTCCAAGTCACCGAGCGAACTGATGCTGACAACCAACTCCGAACCGCTGCTTACGAAGTCTTGAACACCTTTGTTCAGAATGCTGCAAATGACAGCTTGCCTGCTGTTGCCTCTCTATCAGACGTCATCATCAAGCGTTTGGAAGATACCATTCCTCTTCAATCTCAAGTCGTTAGTGTTGAGGACAAGATCACTCTCGAGGAGATGCAGACTAGCTTGTGCAGCGTTCTACTGGCCATCATCCAGCGTCTCGAGAAGGAAATCACGCCCCAAGCTAACCGCATTATGACCGTCTTGTTGCAAATTCTCAACACCGCAGGACCAAAGTCCAGCGTTCCAGATGCAGTCTTTGCCACCGTCAGCAGTTTGGCCAGCGCTCTCGAGGAGGCTTTTGCTCAGTACATGGAGGCCTTCTCGCCATTCCTCTACAATGCTCTCGGCAATCAAGAAGAGCCTGCTTTGTGCTCAATGGCCATTGGTCTTGTCAGTGACATTACCCGTTCCATGGGACCTCTCTGCCAACCATACTGTGACACATTCATGAACTATCTATTGAACAATCTAAGGGTACGTTGCAAGTTAAATTATTTCCTAGTCCCCCCTTTCTCTTCCCTCTTTATCAGACCCTGTATATGTGCCATTTTAAGACACCGCTCATCATCCGAATCACAGAGTACGGCGCTTGCCAATCAATTCAAGCCTGCGATTCTCCAATGCTTTGGGGATATTGCTGGCGCTATCGGTGGTCATTTCGAGACCTACCTTTCGGTTGTTGCGCAGGTTCTTCAGCAAGCTGCTGGTGTTCAGGCTGCTGCTGATGGGTCGTATGAGATGTATGACTATGTCATCTCATTGCGTGAGGGTATCATGGATGCCTGGGGTGGAATCATTGGTGCCATGAAGGCTGGTGATAAGCGTAAGTACTCCTCTTAGTGAGACGGTGACACAGCTAATGTTATTCCAGCCAATCTATTGCAGCCATACGTTGAGTCTATCTTCCACCTTCTCAACATTGTCTGGCAGGACCAAAACAAGAGTGACGCGCTCATGCGGGCCTCGATGGGTGTTATCGGGTAAGTCTTAGCCACGTTCTTAAATTGAAAGCTTTTCTGACCTTTTGCAGTGATTTGGCTGAGGCTTTCCCCAATGGCGAATTCTCAGGCCTCTATCGCTCTGACTGGTTGACCACCATGATCAAGGAGACAAGATCAAACCGCGAATTCCAAGCTCGCACAATTGACACCGCTCGATGGGCGCGTGAGCAAGTCAAGCGTCAAATTGGTGGTTCGCAAGGTATTCAACAGACTTGATCAGCTTTCCCCTTCTCCCAGGTCCAACGATCTTAATGTCCCATCCGGCCGGCACATTCCCATAGATCCATTTTCTTCGGCTAGTCAAGAAGCCTCGACCAGCCGTGGCGTTTCTGTTTTTCTACCCTAATCGACCCCCAGATGTTTGTTCCCCCCAAATACAATTATCCACCCAGCCCACGAGGAGATCGGATTCCGGCGAAGTCGACTGCGAATCGAAACGACACCTCGAAGTTACACCTGTTTTGCCAATGATTCATCACAGCACAACACGTACAGCACCAAACAGCACAACAAACACCAACACCACACTTTGTACAAAATTTTCCCAACGACCCCTTTTCGCACCGCGCCAATACCCCCGTCTAGCACCAACGCCCTGCGCCATGTTTCATTTTACGACCGTTCGATAAAGACATTTCCGGGAGGAATAGTTTCCGTGGATCTCGGGAGGAGAGAGCTTCACGTTCACCGGAAAACACCTCATGTAATTGTTCCATTTTTTGCACCAACAAAGCAATTCTCAATAAATGAGATTGCCCCATGAAGAGAAGAGAGGAAGGCCCTGTTCTGTACACGTCACGGTCAGTGGCTGGCGTTTGATGGGCGGAGTAAGCGCAGATTCGAGATGGTGGGGTGGGGGAAATGATAGCGAATGTAAGGATGAGATGGGGGTTTTCTGGATATGTGTCAAGTGATGCATGGATGTCTGGGCCTGAGCTGTCTTGTTAGGGGAGTGTAGGGGTGAAGATGGTGGTGGATGGATGTGGTAGATGAGAAATGAATGAAATGCGATCCCCCAATTTGGATTTCTAATTGAGCCGCGTGACTTTTTGAGCGTGGAATAAGGAGGTTATTGACAAGGACATTGCGAAAGCAACATCCTTCCTTTCATAAAGGCTCGACAGCATTTACAGAGAAGCTAACACAGCACATAGACATCTCGATGTCCTGAATAAGAAAGTGAGACAAACACGTGATTCGCCTCGGCTGCCCATCCGAGACATCAACCTCAAAAACCATCACCTCTCACTCTCACAACGACATCATCGATCCACCACTTCTTATATATCAATGCCTCCAATACGACAACACACCTCACCATCTCCCCAGATAAGATACAGGCAACGCAGCCGGCGAGCCTGCGCCCCATGCCGCAAACGCAAAATAAAATGTGACGGCGACGAACCCTGCGCCGCCTGCGTTGGCTATGGCTATTCCTGCATCTACGCAACTACAGAGCCCCAATTCACACCAGCTACAAAGAAACCAAATCATGGTTCAACAATCCCCATCAATGGCCCCTTAACGCCGTCGACTCCGAGTGCCGTAATACCGGCCTCTGTTCCGCAACGAGAAGACGGGCCTTATATGGCTATAGAAAGTATAGTGCAACCGGATCACGGGACATTACTTCACCAATCTATCAAAACCCGATTTACGAGTTCTTCCAGCGCGGTTGCGTTTCCGGCGTCTTTGGGATTGTCGCTAGGCATGCCGAGTCCGCCGCGTTTACAGTCTTTTGGGTGGAATCCGGGGACTAGGGCGGAGAAGAAGTTTTTACCGGAGAAGACTATTTGTCAGATTATCACGCTGGATGATATTAAGAAGTATGCGGATAAGTATTTCAAAGAAGTGAATATTTATTTCGGTGTTGTGTCTGAGGAGTTATTCTGGGGTCGAACGGAGGAATTCTGGAATCCGGGAACGAAACACGGGACTGATTTTGAGGCTTTGATATGTGGGATCGTTGCTTTGGGCTCTTATATGTCCGGTGCCCAGGGGCTGGCAAATGAGAGTGAGGTGGTAGAACATTGGCGGATCTTACTGGATCTATCGATTTCTCACCCACCGGGGTTATTGAGCCTGAAACATGCTTCAGCGTGGACACTACGCGCTATTTATCTACGGAGTACGACGCGTCCGCATCTGAGCTGGATGGCGAGTTGTAATGCGGTGCATATCGCTGAGGCGGTGGGGCTGCACAGAGAGTGTACGGAACGACGCGTGCAGCGGGATCCGCCGCGTCATGTCAGTGCAGAAGAGAAGGAGTTGAGGAGGAGGACATTTTGGGTCGCTATGGCGTTGAATCAGTTTCTTGCTGCGGAGTATGGGCGCACGAGGCTTAATATCGATTTGATTGACTGTCAGATGCCTGGGTTTCCGGAGGGGAATCTGACGGCGCAGACGTTGGCTATTATGCAGTGTGCTCCTAGCTGCAAGGTACTTAACGGCACCGTGCCAGCACTTATCACGAAGTTGGAAAACGCGGCGGGTTTGAAGGTTAATAGTCCTTTTCTGAGCCTTTTAAGAGCAGATGTCTGTTTCTCCATCTACCGCCTCTTCCGATCCGCCAACGTCGCTCTCTCGTCTACGCAAATCGCTTCTTTGCTGGAAGTTATAAGCGTAGCGCTTGACGGCGCAAAGTTCCTCAGGACACTGGGACTAAGTTGGTGGAACATCGTAGGAACGCCATTCCACTGCGTTTGTGTCCTCCTATCACTCGACACAGAAGAATCTCTAACCATGATCCCCAACGCCCTCGACACGCTCGCCAAAACCGTCGAAGTCTACGGCTCACAGCTTTCAAGCGAGGCGTTGCGGACGGCCTATGCTTTGGTGCAAGGCAAGAGGCAGAAGATGGGAAGGGGAATAGAGAGTTTGGATCGTGGATTGGGAGTTGTGGGGGATTTGAGCGGAAATGGGAAAGTGGATGGGGAGGGGGGACTGGGGTGGGATATTGGGGAGGATTTGGGGTTTTTGGATTCGGTTTATTTTGGGGATTTGGTGGGGTGGGATGGGAGTGAGGTGTTGGGGTTTGGAGGGCAACTTGGGCTTCAATGAGGCAGTATCTGCTCGCGTCGCAAGTTGGTACGACCGCGAGGGCCCGAGGGCCAGGGAGGGATAGCTTTCGCACGACTTCTGAATGAAAGCGAAACATTAATTCCATTCCTCATGGCCGTTGGAGGTATATCGGCTTTCATTTCTGATATCGGCGTTAACGGGGGAGGCAAGATTCTCATTGGATCATTCGCATATTTCGGGATAGTGGGGTTGGAGTTTGTAAGGACAAGAACGGTCCGCGCGTGCCGTCCGGGCCACAAGGATCACCGGCAATAAGTACGCAACGTCAATAATTAAACTTTCTGTCGCTGTAAGTTTCTTGAGATTCTTACAAATCTGTTGCTATCTCGCCCTTTCGCTCTTCAGAACATTATGACTCAATTTCCCGATTGCAGTTCGTGTTGTCTTAGACACGACTTAGGATAAGGGTATATAACAGACAGAGCCGCTTCGAATTGGGAACTCTCTTCAGCTTCCAAGCTGCGAATGAATCTGCATCGAAAAGTCGCTGACTAGACGCTGAACTGAGAATTATTGGAAACTTTCCAAGTCGTCTAAAATCTCATTGAGTCATCGAGAAAAATTCTGCAAGTCAACAATAAAGGTCTTTCAACATGTCAACCACCGCCCCAACCAACAACCAAGGACCAATCCCCGCCTCGGACTCAGAACTCACAAGCGGAAGCACCACCAGCGATGAAGAAAAAGGGCAGCTTCCTATTCAGAGCCAGAATTTTCTCGTAGAATGGGACGGCGACACTGATCCTCTGAATCCACGCAGCATGCCAGTATTGCGGAAATGGGCAATCGTAGCCGTTGTGGCTATAGGCTCTCTTTTAGTGTGAGTTTTCCAGAACCGGAAGCTGATGGTGGTTTTTGTGCTTATGATAGGCAGGACATGTACATCGTCGCTTTATGCGTCGAGTTACAGGCAATTGATGGAAGAGTTTGGGTGTTCGCAGGAAGTTGCCATTCTTGGATTGTCACTTTTTGTTATCGGGTTGGCTATTGGACCTATGGTTATGAGTCCTTTGTCTGAAGTGAGCTACTTTTCCGTTAGTCCTGGAAACTTACTGACATTGGTTGTAGTTTTATGGTCGCAGACCCATTTATGTGTTGTCCATGATATTCTTCCTCCTTTGGTTGATTCCCTGCGCAGTTGCGCAGAACATAGAAACGATGCTTGTGGGACGTTTCTTTAACGGTTTAGCAGGGAGTGCGTTCCTCAGTGTTGCGGCTGGTACGGTAGCGGATTTGTTTGTGCCGAGTGAGATCCAAGCTCCGATGATGCTTTTCACAATCGCTCCTTTCCTGGGCCCCGTTCTCGGGCCTCTGCTTGGTGGGTTCATCAACCAGTTCACTTCCTGGTAAGCCGTCTCATCCAATTCCATTCCAAACGCTTACCCTCTCCAGGCGCTGGTCCTTCTACATCCTCCTAATCTGGACCGGCGTAATCCTAATCTGCATCCTCTTCGTCCCCGAAACCTACCACCCAGTCCTCCTCCACAAAAAGGCCTCGCACCTCCGCAAAAGCACGCACAACCCCTCCTACCACTCCCTCTCCGAAGACATCCGCGCCTCCAAATCCCTCTCCCGCTCCCTCCTAATCTCCCTCTACCGCCCCTTCCAACTGCTCTTCCTAGACCCCATGGTCCTAGCCCTCTGCCTCTACACGGCTCTAATCCTCGGGATCCTATACCTATTCTTCGGTGCTTTCCCCTTGGTCTTCCGCACGAATCATGATTTCTCGGAATGGCAGACTGGGATGTCGTTTTTGGGGCTGGTGGTGGGACTGGTGTTGGGGTGTTTTATGAATCCGTTGTGGCAGAGGAATTATGTGCGGTTGGTGAGGAATGCGAGGGAGAGGGATGGCGGGAAGGGCGGGAAGCCGGATCCGGAGTTTAGATTGCCGAGTGCAATTGCAGGGGCGGCTTTGATTCCTGTGGGGTTGTTTTGGTTTGGGTGGACGAGTTATAGGGGGGTGCATTGGATTGTACCGATTATTGGGAGTGTATTTTTTGGGACTGGGTATGAATATGCTACCCATGGAAGAGTAGCGGCGTGGAGATTTACTAACGCGACTTTTAACGCAGAAACTTCATGGTGTTCTCGGGCGTTTGGACCTTTCTTGTCGACGCGTACCCCGCCTACGCAGCCAGCGCGCTCGCGGCCAATACATTTGCGAGATGTATGTTCGCTGCTGCGTTTCCTCTATTTGGAAACCAGAGTAGGTTGTTCTTGAAATTATCTAAGAATGGTGCTGATGATATCTTTCTAGTGTATAACAAGCTTGGATTCCAGTGGGCGTCGTCGCTGCTTGCGTTCTTGACGTTTGCGATGATGCCATTTCCGTAAGTGTTGTCTTGAAGTCGCTAGCATAGAGTTTACTAATGAGATACAGGTACCTTTTCTTCCGGTATGGCAAGCTTTTGAGAGCAAGGAGCAAGTTCGCTTCCGCATGATGGTCCGATTACTTAATCTCGTGTATTCCCAAATTTTGAGTCGCATTTGAGTTCCAAGTGAGACTTGCAGGAGTTTTGGTTTAGAGTGCGGGGTACTTGTTGTTAATAGTCTGGCATATTTTCTTTTTTGTCTTGTTCCTTGTAGATCAAACTGTATTAAGGAGCGGAAATTAGCCTTGAGATCTGTACATATTTCACAGGTAGTTGGCATGTAAATGGTCAAGAAGTGTACCTCATCATCACTTCAAAGCGAGCCCCCTTTTACGTGAACCCCTTCCATCAACAAGCCTGTACTATATGCAACAGTCGTCGTTAGCTATTTCCAGCATCATTAGGAGCTTTCACTACCTTATTCCGCTGATTGGACCTTTTTTCTCACCTATTACCAGCTCCTTGTCTACCTGCAGTTCCGCTTTCACTTTGCGCTGCCACCAAAGGAGCACACCTGCTAGGCTGGCGACCAAGCCGAGCATTTCAAAGGCGCTACTAGCCAGTGAACAATTCAAATGCCAGCGTAGCGAATGTGATTTAGAGGAGAGAGATGATGGTTGAAAATGTGTTCAAGTTTTTTGTTCAGTTGAAACTGGGAACGGTGGGGCCTCAAACTTCGATGTTGTGATATTCCACGGGCCGAAGCGAGCATTGCTGCTTGCAAAAAGCTTGATCGAGGTGTCTTCTCGATATCCCGTAGTCGCAGATCAAATGCCAGCTGTAGCAGCTCGTACTCAAAAGTTCTAAATATGGTTATGGAGTTTAAGATCAGCGTAGAAAAGGGCGGATCGCACTGGAAGAAGGCAGGTACCACTCGGCACATCCTCTCGGTCCGTGAGGGTCAGTTGGGCTGAGAGGAGCCATGATGTGCAAAGATTCTGGCTTTTGCGGGATGGTCAGACAAGAGTTGCGTTATAAAGCGGCAATTGCTGCTGTAGTCAGCGACTGCCGCTTTACAGTGCATGCTGACTGTGTGTTACAATACAGTACCAGTGGACTGAACTACTTAATACAGAGATGATCGGTGATTGGAGTTGCAGACATCGGCAGATCACCACTCATGTAATCCTGCATGCGTAGTATTGGCTTACGCGATCATGTCAAATTTTGCTCGATGCGACCCCCCTCACGTTATAAAACGAACTGAATCCTACCTTGGTGTGAGATAATCTGACGAGGCTGCGGTGAACTGGAACAAGTAATGCAATGGGGACTTGGCAACCATCAAGAACTCGTTGGCAGGCGGACAACCAATAAGGTTTGTGATACTTCGGGATCTGCACTTGAGATGTAGCACCAGCACACCACCAACTCTTAAAATTACTGAAACGAGCGGAATAGATCTACAACACATATGCAATGGAGCCTCCGCTTCCCGCCGCTGCAGGCATGCCTGGGTATCTGCCGCCACTACCGCTCCCGCTTCCGCTGCGGCCATCTTCACCTTTCCTACCCCCCGATTGTGCGAGTCGCCATGTCTCTAAACAGAAGCAACTCCTTCTACCAGACGTTTCAAGGCTATTTATGTCGAGCATTTACGAGTGATCATCGTCGCATTGCCCGCCTTGCCTGCCTTGCGGGAGATGGTAGCGTGAGATGGTATCTTCGTTTGACCTTGGATCAAGGCATTGACACTTAGAATTTTGTGTCCTGAATCCTTCTCAAACAGGCTAGAAAATAATATTCCGAGGCCGAATGGTCTGAAATCTCGACAGTCCTAAGTAGGCCAGTTTTACAGCTCCCAAAATGTGCACATCGCCTCAGCTGCTTCCACGCCTTGCGTTATGGGGAAGCCATGTCCACCATGGAATTCGATGATCTTCAGGTTTCCTGCACCCAAGGTGTCTTGAGCATTCCTGCACAGCTGCTCCTTAGGAAGTATGCTATCATCTTCACCAATGAGTAGCAGAACTTTAGTCCCGTAAAGCCTATTTGGCAAACCTGAGAAACTCTTCGAGGCTTCATTACCCTCGATCAACGATCTCACGAGGCGCCAAGCTGAATGTTGGTTCTCAATCGGGGCATGCCGTATAGCACTAGCCACACTGTAGACGAAACCATCATTGTGGTCGATTTCCCAGTTGACGATTCTAGGAACATCGATGGGATGCTCCGACAACTTGCTCACACCCCGTGGTTTTGTACTCGGCGCTTCATATTTGCTGTCGAGGTTGCGGCTAGTGTTTGTAGAATGGTCCTGAGAGACTGGCTTGCTGGGACCGTTGAGAAGCTTTCTCATTATCCATTTGATGTAAGTGGGCGGGAAAAGCCAAGGGTAGCGGACAGGCAAAGAGCGGTACTCTGGTGGCAGGGATTTGTAAAGTCCTCCAGGGGCCATAAGAACAATGGAGTTCACCAACTGGGGGAAGTATCCCGCAAAAGACACAACTATACCCCCGCCCATTGAATATCCTGCGAGAGAGAAACCTCCTGAAGCAATACCAGTCCATGAGATTGGAGAAGTCGAAATAGCAAGCAAAATTTGCGATGCGTAAAGGCGCGTATCGTGATTGAGGTCCGATGGAGAATCCGAATATCCACGACCCCAAAGATCTACCAAACATAAGTAAACGATACCTGTTTCACAGTAACTTATGGGATGACCCTCGCTGTATAGAATACACTTACCGAGTATCATCACGCGGCAGCCTCTTTGGGCAAGCGTATCAGCAACAGCACCCAGTGCCAGAGCAGGGGTGCTAAGACCGTGGATGAAGAGAATCTTCCTGCCCGTTTCTGGTCCCCATTCGTAGACGCGAATAGTACCATATGGACTATGAACATCTCGTGCACCTGGAAGAAGGTCCGCAGGATAAGGCACATTTTCGGCGCTATCTAGCGAAAGAGACGCTGCAGCACGATTGGGCGAATGAAGAATTTTGGCTTCCATCGCCGAGATTGGAGGGTAAGTTGTGATGAGTGTTCTAACAAATCGAGATTCTATCAAAAGCTTGCTGTCTTATAATTGTCTGGTGCATGAGATTCACATTCTTCAAGCCATGGCATGATGATGCTTCCCTGCCCTTTGAAAATAGTGGTCCAACACAGCTTGGTAATCTTCTGACGCACGGAAGGTTGGTGAATCCGGGGACGTGCTCTTGATAGTGTGCCTGGAACGCAGGTCCAAAATCTTGCCGTTTTCCTGGGAGGTAAAACATGGGGATGATGCAAGAAAACAAAACTAACGTCACAGGGGCCTGTTGTCACCATGTCTTCTTTTTCGTTTTGGAACTCAGTAAGTCACCGAATTTTGCAGCCTGGACACCCACAAAAGAATCAGATAAACACCCTTGAACAAGGCCGATCTGATTAACGACGGGAGGGTAAACCAAGCCAGTAGTTGTGCGATGACCTCGTCAAAAATTTCCCCTTTTTTTGTTTGAAAAAGAAGCCAAGCAATCGGAGGTGGGAGCAAGATTTCCGTGTCCCTCGACTCGTCGAATAATAGCCACTTATTTCCCCAACGAGGAGCACGTTTCTTTCTTGTCCAGGTTCAAGCTCGCGTGGCTTCATTGTTTCGGTTTTGTGGAGGATTCTCATGGGGCGCAGTTGACGACGATCTCAATTGCTGGGACCAAATCCCCACGCATGAAGTTAACGCCGCTCTTATCATGGGGCTTACCCATGGTTTCCCGGTGGCTTTTTGTCCCACGCCAAGAACTGCCATGGCCCTGGAGGCTCCGATTTTCCCGGTGTTGTCAATTCCCTGCAGTGGCTTTCTTGGCGGATCAGCAAGCTACCGGTCCTCCCACATTTCAAGCATTTTGCTCCGCAGTTGTAGATAAGATTTCTCGTTTCCCAAAAATGAAGTGCTTCCGAGCATGCAGATGTCTTTGTACTTCCACAAGAATTTAGCATCTGCAGAGCGATAATGGCTTCCATTTACTATGCCAGAAGCGTTGTCACCGCTGATGACTTCAGCCCTGCCGTGGGCGTAGTGAATTTGTTCATGATGGTCTTTACAATCTTGACTACCTGCACTCGGATCTGCATGAAGATGGTCGTGTCTCGAGCACTAAACCGCGACGACTTTATTATTTCTTGTGCTACGGTATGACCATATCATTATAAACCTCTATTAATTCTCATTAATGCTAGATATTCAGTATCGCTCAGACTATTGCTATAGCTGTTCAGGCTACGCACGGCATTGGGCGACGTCAGAATAGTTTGTCGCAGCAAAGCATTACTATTTACGAGAAGGTGAGTCGATTTTCGTCGAGGATTTTGAACCCTTAGTCAATGAGATGCGTTAGCCAACAAAATTCTACAGGCGGGCTACTCTTCCCAGTTGCTTTTCATTATCAATTTGGCTCTTTCAAAAATTTCAGTACTCGTCCTGCTACGACAGATTACACCAGCTCGACCTCATCAAATCGCTGCTTTGACCACGATGGCTCTTATAGCTGCTGCGTCGATCGCCAGCTTTTTCGCCAGTGCCTTTCAGTGTGGAGTTCCAGGTCCGTGGAAGATATTGGACTCTAGATGTTTCAATCAAGTACGACGCCAACTCTGAATCTCGTACTGACTGAACTGTGACTGATATTCTTAGGTTGCCTTCTGGACCTTTTTTGGGGCCATGAATATTCTGACGGAGATTTTGATTATCGGACTTTCCATACATATACTTTGGGAAGTTAGCATCAATCGCAAAGCCAGATGGATAATCATCGGATGTTTTTCTACCAGAATAAGGTAGGCTGGCTGCGAAAATCCGGTCGTCAAAAGTATAGTGGCTAATAGACCCAGTGTCGTATGGGCTGTAATTGCACAACTTGTCTTCTTGCGCCGCATTTCGAAGTCCTCTGACAAGACATTTGACGGTTGGCCTTACGACCTTTCAACAATCATTGTTCAGAATCTAAGCATCATCACGGGCTGCGTGCCGTTCGTGAAGAACTTCATGCTGGGGCTCGAGTCTGGCATGATTCGTATAGATGACCAGGAGAGACGACGCAATATGAGTACTCCTCACACGCCAAGTAACATCAACAACAGCAACCTGGGGAGCAGATACGCTCGAAAGCCATCCGCACTTACCGCTGGCAATTATTCTTCTGGCAGGAAGCTGTCTGGGAACGGCCAAGAGGATACAGATCTAGAGCTCAGGCATATTGATAATATGACGCCCGTCTTTAACACAACGGTAATCCGAACAGCTGGACAGCCTCACGACAGCAGCCAACGCAGTGATGATGGTCGGATCCGAGCAACGACTGAAATCATAGTCAACCACGGTCATTAATGTATGGCTGGAGGCTTTGCTTGTTTGAAAAGTTTTAATCAATAGAAAAATGTGCTCAAAGTGTATATTCAAGCTCAATAGTGCTTCAAGCTCTCGAGCTTAGTCTCCCTCATTGACCCACTCTCAACCTGGAGCTCCAATACCGACATCCAAGATGCCGGTATCTGTAACGTTGGTCGAGAGCAGCATTTGCCGGGGACAAACTGTACCCAGAGAAAAAGCAAAAAAATAAACTCCCGCGAACAGCCCCTAAATTTTGTAAAATGTGCGAGAAGTGTCCGAAGGAGTACTGTTCAGGGGTAGCCCTAAAACCCCGGTACTCTCCTGTGCCCTCCCAGTCATTATCGGCCCCGTTCTACAAGAAGCAGAAAAAGATCAATTGTCTATATGAATCAGAGAGGTTGTGCGCGAACATGTAAACCTCAAAAATATTGTGTCTTCTGGGCGCTAAGCTAGTGTAAAGGACGTTGTTTAAATGCTTCTATCACATGCACTTGTCCTATCGTCGGTCCAGAGTTGTTTATAGCGGCAACAAGCAGGGGTTTGGTCCCGGGATATGCCTTGTTGATAGCCCGCCCCGTATGTCAGAGTTGCAGTATGAGCTGCAGGCTTTGAGTGACGCTTTAAGCTATCGGTGGGTAGATCCTACCGGTCTCCTTCCTATCTCATAATCTCACCCCTCGTGCATAAAACATCCCGCGGAGGGCAGATGCGGAAAGGTTTGAAATTGCGACGCACTCGAAGGAAGCATATGCATTCCAGGCGCGCTTTTTTTACCATCTGTCGATGACCGGTAAGGTTCTCATCTTGCTTTTGGGAAAGATTTTGTTAATCGACTTTATATTCCTTTGAATGGTTTCCCCCTCTATTTTTTGCCCAGTTCCTCGCCTGCTATGGATAACCCCATCGAGCTGAAAAATATGGGCGTTAATCAAACGCCCAGTAGTGAACCCTACGACAACGTTGAGCGCATTGGTAGTGGTTCGCACAACAGTGATGTGGAGAAGTTGGCTCGATTGGGTAAAAGGCAAATTCTCAAAGTCTGCCACCATTCGCAACAATTCCAGGAACTTAACTAATTCCCATAGCGCCGATTTGGTTTCCTGTCATTATTTGGTTTCAGTTGCACTATCCTGATTACTTGGGAAACTGTACTGGCGTAGGTTGCTCCTTAAGGTGCTTATGTGCTCTGTACTAACTCAATACGTAGATTGTTTAGCCAAGGGTTAGAAAAGTTTGTCTTGTCGTCGGATACAATGCTATAACAACTAACTCGGATTTAGTGGAGGGCCAGCGGGGCTGGTTTATGGGTTCATCATCGCCTGGTTGTGCACTCTGTCGGTTTATACCGTAATATCAGAAATGGCTTCGATGTAAGTCGATGTGGAACATAATGATCGCAGTTGGCTCATGAGAGTTTCGCAGTGCCCCTACCGCAGGTGGTCAATACTTTTGGGTATCAATGCTAGCCCCAGAAGGTTCGAAGCGATTTTGCAGCTACATCACTGGTACGTCCAAGCAGACGTTTTAAAGTCATGTTTCCCCCTCACGAAGACGGCTTTTCGGTATTGACGAAGGCGGCATAGGGTGGTTAACAACGATTGCATGGATCGCAACTCTTGCTGTTGGGAGCGTGTATACGGGCTCTATTATTCAGGGCATGCTTATTCTGCAGTATCCAGATTATGTTCCAAAGCCCTATCAGGCAACTCTCTTGACCTGGGCTTGCATCTTAGTTTCCATTTTTGTTAATACTGTTGTCAGCAAATGGCTACCTAAGATCGAAGGATTTATATTGGTCTTCCATATACTGGGCTTCTTTGCCGTATTCATTACGATTCTTTATATGGCACCGCATGGATCCGCAAGGAGTGTTTTTCTTACCTCCTTGAATGAAGGGGGTTGGTCCACTCAGGGGCTCTCTTACTGTGTAGGATTTATTGGAAATGTCGCTACATTTGTTGGTGAGTCAATCTATTGGCGCAAGTTTCTGAGTCTTTGCTAATTCTCCCTACCAGGTGCTGATGCTGCAGTGCATGTAAGCATGTCTTCGTTGCATTTGTATTCGTTTACTAAATATGGTAGATGTCTGAGGAGATCGAAAATGCTGCCTTGAACGTTCCCCGCGCAATATTCACGACAATGATTCTCAACGGAGCTATGGGGCTTGCCATGATGATAGCAATTTTGTTCTGCATTGGCGATGTAAAGGAAGTCTTGGTATTTATCCATCATTCTAGGTTGAAATGCAAAAAGTAACAGTGGGCTTGTATAGAACTCGGCGACAGGTTTCCCTTTCATTCAAATATTCTACAACAGCACGGAGTCTACAGCTGGGACTCTTGTCATGACTTCACTGGTCGTGGCCTTAGCTTGGGCCGCCACCATCGGCTTCACAGCTACGGCGTCCAGAATGCTGGTAGGCAAATCCAGAGACCTTCCCCCCTCCCCTTTTTGGTTCGCTTCGCACATCCCAAATACCCCCTTGAAAGCCTCAGAACTTCTGTGACTTTGCAAATGGGCAAAAACCGAAGGGTCTGGACGTTTCTTGAATGGGTAGTACTGATTCTAAGCACTTGCAGTGGTCATTTGCACGGGATCGTGGTGTCCCATTTCATCCTACCATCTTCAAAGTAAGCACTATTCTCCATCTACACACTTGAAGTCTGTTGACACTGGTGAACAGCTCGAGCCACGCACATCTATTCCTATGGTCGCAGTTGGAGTGGTCACGCTGATTCCAGCCCTTCTAGCCTTGATCCATATTGGATCACCCATTGTTTTCAACGATGTCGTCTCCATTTCGGTAGGTGGCTTCTACGCCTCATATTTGCTTCCAAGCACATTACTTCTTTGGCGACGGGTGAAAGGACATATCGCAGACCGAGAGACCGATGATCCAGAAAACGATGAGATTGCCGTACATGGGCCCAAAGGCTTCGAGGGGGATAATGTGCTCCGAATGCAGTTGGTATGGGGCCCGTGGCGGGTTCCAGGACTGCTAGGAACCATCAACAACGCATTCGCATGCGTGTATATGGTATTTGTCATCTTTTGGAGCTTCTGGCCGCCCGCACTGCCTGTTGCAGTAGATACAATGAACTACAGCGTGGTGGTTACTCTTGGCGTGGTTATTATCAGCATTGTATATTACTTCCTGCATGGGAAACGACATTATATCGGGCCTCTGGTGGATACAGAGGTACTTGAAGGCGATCATGAGAGGTTCGAGAGAGCAATTACGCAGTCGAACTCATGAGGATCTACTGTATTTGAATTCGGGGATTTCAAACAAATCCAAAAGCAGGAGACTTCGTGACAATTTGGCAAAAGGAATAGCAAAAGGGAAAGTATAGTATATTCCCTTCCCCATTTTGTGTATTTCATTCAACTTACGTTTCCACAGCACACGAATATGACGATTTTCGACAGTCTGTGGCTCTTATTTATTTGCTTTTTCCAACCCTTCCGACAACCCGGTTTTGTTCGGAGGTCAGGTGGCAACTTGTGTAAAATATAGTGGACCTCGCCTGCTGCGGGAGCCGCCCGCATCCTATGAAGCCCTGTAACTTCAGTGGGGGAACCCTGAAGGATTGCCTTCCCGTGCCTTTTAGCGACTCTCCCCTGTCATTAGGTCGGAGTTCTCCAGTCTGATAGGCAGTTAAATCCGGGGCTTCCGGGCATTCCAAATGAAATGCGGTTGCAAGCTAAAACTTCCCAATCACCTTCAGGGAAGTCAGGGACTGTCCAGGGGCTTTTATGGTGATTGTCACTAGGAATTTCGGCGCTTTCGCTGCCCCTCAACGACTTGGTACTTCAGCACAAGCTTGCGAAACCAACATATGCAGGGCGACGTTTAGGGTTAAGATTTCCAGTCGCATTTGTTTAACTACCTGGGTCGACTTGGTTGAACGAATCAATAATCAGTTATTCAACAGTGAAGACCACTAAATTACTTCATTTCATTGCAATCTTCGGAGTACGGCCTTAAAAATAGTTCGAAGTACTCGTACCTACTGAGCTTCGGCAAAATGGTAAAACCTCAGTAAATCATTTTCGGTTTAGAGTAGAGTATTCAGAAAATTTACGTTTTTGTTACACCTCATAAGTAGGCCGACGCGCCTTCGTTCTAGTCCGCCATGCGCGGTCCATACACGAAATCCTTTTGGCCACGTTCCGACGTTTTTCGCAAGATTGCCACAATTCCCGCGTTCCCCAACATGACCCTGTAGCCGCTAGCATCCAACCGAGTTGGAACTCCGTGGTCAGCGTCATTCCGTCCGGAATGACCGCGCAAGGGACGGGTCATTAGCGTTAACGATGCCGATAAAGACTTCGAATGTACGAAATACTTCCCCGCTGTTTGACGTAGACTATGAGCTCGGTCAAATCTTCGCATTTGTAAGCTCTATCTTGAGGTCATTTGAGTTTTTGTTCTCCCCTTGCGATTTTACAATCTTTGTTGGTCATTCAAACCAGTACGACATGTGGTTTCACCGGTACACGAGCTTGCTTGTGCTCTCACTCGGTTTGGGCAATGCGCTCCCGACCAACGGCCCAGATGCCACACTACCCAGCCCGATCGCAAAAACTCGAAATGGAACTTACTATGGTATCCATAACCCTAAGTTTCAGCAAGACTTCTTCCTAGGTGTTCCTTTCGCTCAACCGCCAGTCGGGGATCTACGTCTCAGACGCCCTGCTAGTCTGAATAATACATGGACTGGACAAAAAAATGCTACGCAGTATGGGTTTGCATGTATTGGCTATGGCGAGGATACGGAAATTGGCGGACATAACTATGTCAACGAGGATTGTTTGACTCTGAATATTGTAAAGCCATCAGGGGTGGATCCAAAGAAGAAACTTCCTGTTGCCGTGTGGATTTATGGGTGAGTTGGATGGCCACGGCAAACTGCTTAAAATGTGCTCATCAATCTTAGCGGTGGCTGGTTTGAGGGGACGTCCCTAGACCCTCGTTACAATCTATCATTTATTGTCAACCAATCGACCGTGATAAACCAGCCTATCATTGGTGTTAGCATCAATTATCGACTTTCTGCGTACGGTTGGTTGTTTTCGAACGAGACTCTCAAAGAGGGAGTCACGAACCTGGGACTAAGGGATCAACGGTTTGTCGAACTAAGCCCTCTATCAAGTTTCGAACGTGACTGACGAAGATCAGGATGGCTTTGCAATGGCTGCAAGAAAATATTGAGGCATTTGGTGGAGACAGGGGGAAGGTCACTATTTGGGGGGAGAGTGCGTAAGTACAGGCTGAGCTTGATAGCTACCATTGTTCTGACTGAGGAAAAACAGTGGGGCAGGATCCGTGGGTGCTCACCTGCTATCATACAATGGCAGAGACGATGGCCTTTTCCATGGCGCTATTGCGGAGTCAGGCTCGACAATGGGTTTTACTCTCATAGACCCAACACCACGTAATTACATCCCCCATCCCTCTGAATATTGCATTGCTAAATTTAATATCCAGAGGTATCTGAGATAGTCTACCAGAATCTCACACAATCACTTGGTTGTTCAAATGTTCCTGATCAACTGAATTGTCTCCGCCGAGTTCCGGCAGACGCCTTCAATGCTGCTGTCAACGCTTCCGGTAATACAGAATCACTCTACGACGTTTTCTACGGTCCCATTCCTGACGGTGACATTCTTGTCCGAGACCGGCTGTCTCAACTCCAGGATGGTGCTTTTGTCAAAGTACCTTACATCATGGGTATCAATTCCGACGAGGGAACAGACTTTGTTGACTTCGGCATCAATACTGACGAGCATTTCAATTCATTTTTTGAACCTTTTGGCATAGATAATGCTACTTTCGCAAACCTCACAAAGCTATATCCGAACGACCCAGCCCACGATATTCCCGCTTCGCACCCAGCCCCGTTCGATGAGACGATCGGTACTCAATTTAAACGAGCAGCAACACTCTTCACGGATGCAGTTTTCGTGGGTCCCAAACGTCTCTCTGCCCAGGAATGGGTGAAACACACAGACCAGAAACTATACAGTTACCGCTTCGACACCATTCCACACGGCATTCCTGATTACTTCGCCGTGACCCATTTCCAGGAAGTTGCGTTCGTTTTCCATAACGTGGAAGGGCAAGGCTTTCCTGGAGATTCACCCCCTTACTTCGGGGCGAATCCATTTCAAGGGGAGCCAGAATCTTACTTCCTGTTGGCGGATGATATGTCTAGGCGCTGGGTGAGCTTTGTAGCTACTGGGGTGCCGGACTATCCAGGCAGTAAGTACCATTTTCGAAGCATGGAGGAGTTATACTGACCGAAGTATCTAGTGACGAGCCCAAAATGGCCGGCGTACTCGATAAGCAAACCCCAGAATGTTGTATTCTCAGCGAACACATCCGTTCACGTCGAGCCTGACACCTACCGAAAGGCGGGCGTTGATTTTTTGATTGAGAAGTTTTTAGAGCATCCATCGTGGTCTACTTAGCCATGATTTACGACGTTAGAATCTTACCTTACCTTTACGCAAATGATACAAATAATACAAACAGCCAGTAGCTTAATGTAAGCAGTTTTGTGGCTTAGGTAGGCAGCCGCTTTCGTCGTGTGAGCGTAATCTAATAGAAGCTGCCGCACCGCTGAAATTAAGAAAAGGTCGCCTCGGAATGATTCAAGATCTCACTTCTCTAAATTAGGTTACTGATTTTACTCTGCGCTGTTCATATACCAAGATGCTCCAAAGGCATGAGGCGGGGTAGTCGGAACCCCGCACTTTAAGCGAGGCCCCTTTTCTTAGCCCCATGACTAGCATTCAAGAATTCTCTATCCTCTTGTCGAATTTTGAATAGCTCTAACAAACGAGTACCCTACGTAAGCAGTCGCGGCTTCAGATAATTAGAAGTTTCCATTAAGGAGACCATTAATGGTAATCAAGGGCTCCTGCTTTGTGGGCTAGCTCGGACGACGGCAGGCCCGGACTCAGCACCGACGCTCAGAGTCCTCTATTTTCTAAGCAAGAAGACCATCAAGTATTTGAATATTCCAGCGTAAGCCTCGTTGTTACCACGTGGCATTGCTGTCTCACCTAGACCAATTTTATGCTGTGCCAGTAACCAGGAGCGTACTCCGCAATCTGACAGCACCCGACAGCATGGAGCGTACTCGCTAACGAGCGTATTCAGCCCCCTTTCTTGGCCACGCGCAAAGTAAGCTTAAATTACGCATGCCGCATGGCGCAGATCTCCTTCGGACGATTTCGAGCCAAACTTTTCATGCAATGATTCATGCCGGAATCAGCAGAAAGCCAGTTTTGGCAGATCCTGGCGCATTGCAGCGTATTTCAGCGGGGTCTTTAATCTCGTGACCGTGATCGAGCGGTGGAGCGGCTGAAAATGGGTAGATAGACCCCTGGATTTGAGGCGAAGTCCTCATTACGGTATATACATCCTCTTTGTCATATGCGATTCTCAGGGCAGAGGAGTGGGCTTTCATTTCGAGACTACTGCTCAGAGTCGTCACCCGTTTCCTTGCCAAGGGGCTTTGCGAGATGACAATTACTTGAGCTCCGCCTCGTCCAATTCAGATCATCCGACCTGGATCTCAATATAAAGGCCACCAAGTGTCGCCTTGAAAAGTTATTATTCTCAGAATATCATTTCAAAGCCTGATACTCTCTTTCACATCATCTCCCCTACCTATCTTCCCTTAAAGTCTTGAAACTTCCCCGTTATCCCACTCCTTTCACCAAAGATGTCCGTCACAATGTTGAAAGCACTCGCCGTCGCCCTGACCTTCACCAACGTCCTAGCACTACCCCAAGCTTCACCGGCATCAACAGCCACCCCATCATCCGCACTAGGTGCCGCCCCAACAGACAACACCGAGCTCATCTCCAAGCTCACAACCGACGCCACCACCATCAAACGCTACCGAAGACTCTTTACAGACAACGGCAAAGCGCTACTCGGTCAAGATGAGTTGACCAAAGCCGCAGTCTTTGATTTCAACTCCAGCGCTTTCCCCGTTCCAGGAACGCAGGGTGGACATGCAACTATGGTAAGTTCCAATTCCTCACACCCACACTCCCATACATTGTGATATCTAGACTAACACCCCCCAGTGCGCAATCGAACAATTCCCCTTCCTAATCAAATCCGGCATCTCCGCCGCAATGGCCACAGTCGGTCCCTGCGGCTTCGTAATCCCCGCCGTGCACCCCCGCGCAAACGAGTACTTCGTAACCGTCGAAGGCGAGTTCCTCTTCGGCACCACGCTCGAGACCGGGCTTTTGACCAGCGGCGCGACGTCGCCGGAAATTGGTGGTAAGTTGGAGAAATTTCAGGGGACGTTGTTCCCGCAGGGAAGTGTGCATTATCAGATTAACAATTCGTCGGATTGTACGGCGTCGACTTTCTTTTCGGCGTTTAGCTCGGAGGATTTTGGGACGGGGGTTATTTTGAACTCGGCGCCCCAGGGGAGTGGGAATGGGACGGCGATGGGGGTTGCGAGTGGGGATGATTTGGATGGGTTGAGGGCTGTTACGCCGGCGCATATTGTTGATATTGTTGATAAGTGTCTTGCCCGTTGCGGGGCTGGAAAGAGCGCTTGAAGGGTTTAGGTGGTGTATGGTTGGACTTGTGGGAAAAGCTTTTGTATAATTGTGGCATGGGTGGGGATGGTTGGCTTTGCGTATACTTTTATTCTACTGAGGGTGGCCCTAGGACGCAGGAATGCGAATTCCGAAGGTTACTCTCCTCTTTTTACTTAACTTAGATATCTCCACATTCTTTTCCATTTAGGATGGGTCTGCATAAATAGAAGCCCATTGTCATCAGTCACGTAGTTCCATTTTCAGGCTTTAGTCAACGGGAGCATCTTTAGTAATATTACTCCGTTAATTGCACTTTGAATGCTGTGCAGAACCAAGTGCTATTTTCAACGAAAAGACCAACGAAAGAAAGAGGGCGTTCATGTTGGACGGAGTGAGGCAGATTCGTTCAAGTCAGGACTACCATACTCGCACTTTCCCTTCATTTGAACTTACGGGATATAGTTCTTCTCTCTGCGCCCATTTCCATGCTACACTGTCCAGCCTTCGAAGAAAATTATGCTACTCAAGACGCGATACACCATTGAATACGGAGGTAAATCAAAGCACAGCAAAGGGATCTCGATCAAAATAGCCGGCGGTCTCATATATCAAATTTCTCTATTCGCAAGCCCGAGGTCTAGGATATGAAGTTCATGAAGTAAGAACTTTTCAATGTTCCCATGCCTGTATCAATGTCTGCCACCGCAGCAATGCTTGCACCTGTGCTTAACCTTCACAGGTTTTCTCCACCACAAGCGTCCCCCGCTAAAAAGCCGCTTCTTCCCAGATGCCAAAAACGCCTCATTAGAGGCCTTTCCTTCAATTTCTTCAAGCTCCTCGTAATCATCGAACATGAGATACACCGAGTCAAACCAGCGATCGGGGTGAGACCTTCCGAATCTCCACCGAAGATCTGAGTGGTCCTGACAGAATAAAGCGAGGGGTCTGGGACCTAAGGATACCCATCTCGGTACGCAAGCCGGAGTGCCAAGGAAATATACCAGACTGCTGGAATTTATGAGCGAAAAGGCATCGGGATCGTCGACTACACGGAGTCCTAGGGATGTTAAAATTTCTTTGCATGTTTTCGAATACACGGGGTCCTGGATAATGCATGGTAATGGCTTGCCGGGCTCTGCAAGAAAATTAGCATGTACAGTACGCGATCTCCGAAGGGCTTGAAGGGCATATGAGAAGTAAGTACAGCAGGGGTAGACATGCAACATACCGCCTAGAACTTCCATGATAGTCAGAACAGAAGCAACTTGCAAAGCCGAAGCTCGCTTGCCCCAAACCAGAGTCCCGGTAGCCATAGCTACAACATTAGTGACGGGTGTCCCAGAATGCCGTTCTTTCAAAGTCTTCAACTGCTCAACAAGAACTGCATGTTCTTTGCTCTCAAGCCACTCCTGATGGAACGCAGCGAACGTCTTCGTCACTTCTGCAATGGTCTTGTCGGAAATTGGCATCTTATTCCAGGAGACTAGCATCGTTCCATCATCGGTAAGTCGTTGGAAAGCCTCACTGTAGCCTTTGTCTGGACAATCATCTCGGTGGACGGTGAGTCTGGTGTTGGTATTAGCTATGAGTTTCAAGGCTAGGGAGATATGATGCTTACTGGTATGTACCTTCCTTGTATTCACTACAGAACTCCGACCAGTCTCCGAGATGCCAGTGCTTGATGACGATCTTGTCCCCGTCTTTGACTTGGGCAATGCCTGTCTTGTGGTTGACTGTGATTTGTAGGCCCATGGTGTATGAGAGAGTGGTTGTTGCTTGTGAAGGAAGGGTTTAAGATTGAGAAGGAGGAGGGATGAGGACTAAAGGCTGGAGATATTTCACTTTAAATATGTTCGTCGCGGATAGGTCGGAGTTCTTTATGAATCATATTCAGGGATTCAATCATATCAAGTGGCAGAATTGGCGTACATCCACATTTTGTTTGAGGGGTCTTATGAATGTACGAGAGGTGTGGTGAATGGACAACATGATGAGTGAAATATTTTGAAGGCGGGAGGCGTTTTACTAAAGATGCTACCGTTGACAAAAACCAAATAACAGAAGTGTGACTGAACAGAGCAAGACAGATGAAGATGACGAAAGACAAGTGCATAGCTTCTCGAAGTACAATGACGGGACGTGTCTAGTAGACGAGTAGCGAAAGGCGACTAATTACGACTTGTGATGGAGAATTGATGATTTGGATGGGAAGACTGTGAAAGATTGAAGGTCGGAGATGTTGCATGAGAAGAAGGAAGCTTCAAGAAATGGTTATAAGACGGGGGAAGGTGCGGGGTGACCACAGATTACTCGTTCTGAGGTCTGTTCATGAAAGAACTCATTCAAGATGAGAAAACACAACACTTCTTGCTCGGAATTTTGATATGCTTCTAGAAAGGTCTCTAAAAATACCTATGAACTAAACGCATTGCTTTCGCAACCACAAATCAGGCTCTAAACTCATCACTCCACTCACCTTAACCGCCAAGATCCTCAGCGCCATAAACCAACCTCCCGATCATGAGGCTCCACTCCCCATCCAAACACCAAACGGCGTCAAAATAGGCGCCGCGCTTCCCTCATCACTACCAAACTCAAACCAGTCAAGGCCATTTATACAGCGTCAGCGTCCGAGCAGCTGTTTCGCGATACGCCAAACCCCAACATTGTCAGACGCCGCAAATGTACGAACCGACAAATAGCAGTCGAAACGCTACAAGGCCGCGCAAGCTTCGTACTCGGTTGTTACCGAGAGTTTGGGATTATCGGGGCGCGTACTGGTACCTGAACTCAATGTACCTGGGCGGAGAAAAGCGCGAATCGCAAAGTTGGGACATTTGGGATCGTGGGATGGTGAATGTATCGAGAAGAGGATGGGTGGATGAATGTGATGGCGGGGATGGGAGGGGGGGGGAGGTTGCGGGATGTTGTCATGGTACAAAGGCTAGAGAGAGGGCTAGATTTTTGTATAGTGTGCATGAAGTGGGGTGGAAGGTTAGTGAGTTTACTAGATGTATGCATGGAGAAAGAGCTTGCAGCTTGCAGTCGATAGTTGAGAGAGGTTGGGAATTTCTTCACGCTTGGGATCTACGAAGTAGAAAAATATTGGAGAGGCTGCGTGAGGCCAGATGGGCTTGGCGTGAGATGCGTCGTGTCGTGTGCTGTGCAGCGGAATTTCGGAAATTTGGAAACAAGACCTTGGCGATGATCATTCTTCGTATTTGTGCTTGGACCTGAGGATCATGAGAGCTTCAAACGACTGTGTAAGAAAATACTGTACAGCCTCGTCGCAAAATGCAGAGATAGAATGTTTTATGTTTTATCGTGATAATCAAGCTCCACCAACATACGCCGCCGCCGTGACTCTGCAGACGCAACGGCAAGTTTATCTTTGCTGCTGCTGGCTGCAATGCATTGCAGGCTTGCAGCTGCATGTGGGTGTGGCTGGTAGAAAATTCCAAGAACAGCCGGACGATCCGGATTCAAGATTTGTCCTGGGCGATCAGAAGCAACACGGGACGCACAAACCTGTTCTTGGGAGCCCGCGATTGGTAGCGATATGCTGGTTGTAGATGTCATGATGTTGGATTCTAGAGAGGGGGAGACGCAATCCTTTTGAGGGGAAAAGGGAAGTCAATTAATTTGTCCGTGATGCAGGTAGAATCATGGCAGGTGGCTGAATGCCAAATGGAGAAACAGGGGAGATTATTTGTTACCGGTGGCTGGATTGGACGGCTGCTACTGAGCCCGACGAAGTGCCCGATGAAGCCGTAGTAGCGGGTGGTATTGGACAATATTCCGGATTGGTAGGAGTGTGGAATGCTTCGCGTTTGGTGGAAGAAGGTGGTTGATGGTGTTCTTGTGGGATGTTCTTGTGTTGTTTGGCCGAGGTCCCTTGCAGATGTTCTCTTCTGTGCCAATGAGAGTGGTGGGAGGAGTGATTTGCACAAGGATTGGAGTGTTGACAGCTGGAAAACAGGCAATTAATCGTAAAGTGAGTGGTGTTACTAAGGTATGGTGCCCAAATCATATTCGGAAGCTGCAACAAGATGCTCACTCTGGTGATGCTTCCTTTCTTTCTGGGCAGTTGAATAAGAGTGAGTTCATGCTTCTCGATCGCGTCTCTCGCATCTCTCACTGCGTCAACATCTTCACTCTCACAATCACCATCACCATCACCACCACGCGGTAATCATCGAAAATCATTTACACTGTCACTCGTCGGTGGCTTGGTAGCGCGCATGTCCGGCCAGTCGATTCCACAGAGGATACGCAAATAAGATTAGCCTTGTGCCGCCAGATACCCGCCTAGGCCCCAAGACAGCTGGGCCTGCGAGCCAGTCATCCTCGCCAAAGACCGAACTTCCGCTGCTACTGTAACTCACTACTCACTCTCCACACAACGCATCAAGATCCACTCTTTTAACCTGCTGTTTCCTGTCTTTATCTCTCACTCTCACTCTCTCCCTCTCCCGTCTCCGACACTCGTTTGCTCTACAGAAACCCGCCGAGTACTGTACCAGCTCACCATCGCTATTTTCCACCCCAGAACGCTCGTGTTAGGATGCAGGAACCGTTGATATAGAATTTCCGTCGGATCCGCGCGCGGTAAAATCGGTCGTCACGGAACAGGGACATTCACCATCCCTAGGGTCCCCAACATCCGACCAGACCCATCGAACATTCTCTGCGCGCCCAATTGACATCCGCAGGCCTCGAAAGACTCTTCCGCCTGCAACAGAACATTCGTTTCGACCGGCATTTGAAAGTTGGGGGTACGGAGGGACGGCCACCAAATTTCAAGACGTTTGATCGACTTTGGAGGCTGGGCAAGTCACGAACTACATACTAGCAGCACGTCACCACCATTCTTCAACCTACCCAGCACCTCTGAATAATTCTCCAACCTCCTGGGACATTCACACACCATCAACCTTATCACCGTCGGGGATCGCCCCTCCTCCGGCATATCTGCATCTGCATCCACATCCAAGCTCGAATAGAATAATTCTCGTCCACGTCCATTGAGACAATATGGCACGCTTTCCTTCGTTTTCGGCATCGGCATGGGCCACGGCGTTTGTTCTTCTCAATACATTAATACCGTCAGCGCGAGCACAATCATCCGGGACATCGACGGCATCATCGTCATCGTCATCGTCAGATGGTCCAGCAACGATACAAGCAACAAATGCTCAAGGGGAGACAGTTACATTGCTAACGGATCGGTACCCTGCATTATACACTGGCAACTTTGGGGATTGCATGGGAGGGCAGAGCTTAATCAATCTTACATCGTTCGATGCAGCTTATTATGCAGATAATATGACAGTTCTGTTCAACCTGGCTGGCACCAGTAATTTGAGGAACGAGTCTCTAATGTGTAAGGATCCTGTTCGAATAGTGTTCTAATGGACCTAGCTAACTTTGGTCCAGTACACATATCCGTCGAAGCTTGTAAGCAGATATATGGAAGATGACATAGAACAAAATACTGATGCGGAATATAGATGGTGAAGATAGATTCGACCTCCTGTGGAATCCTTGTAATTCAAATTTTGGGAGGTAAGTCTGGCTTCAACCCCCTAACATAACATCTCTAACATCCACAGTCTGTGTCCATTAAATAGCAGCGTGCCGATTGTTGGCCAGGCCAGTATCCCCGTATCGTCCTCGGATGTCCGCAATATTCCTAGCATCGCTCTGAGCATCCCCGATTTTGAAGGATCTGCCGTTCTCCGAATCTTTTCGAATGCAACCCAAACACAAATCGCATGCTTCTCGGCGGTTATGAGAAATGGAGCCAGCTTTTCACATCCAGCAGCGGTGGGTTCGGTTTTGGGAATCTTCACATTCGTTGCCCTCCTGGCTTCCTTCGCGACAGCAATCTACGGAGTCAGCGTCCCCCATATTCGAACACATTACGCCCACTCGCTCTCCGTCCTCGTCTTGTTCGAAGTCTTCCAGTCGATATTCTTCTCTGGAGCATTGTCAGTCAATTGGCCTAGTGTGCTTGCTGCGTGGTGGAGTAATTTCGCCTGGTCAGCGGGCATGATTTACAGCAAATCAATGATCAACACCCTCAATGGATTTACCGGCGTTTCTGGAAACGGAAGCCAGGTTGGAGGTGCTGGTTCTGCAGTTTTGAACAATAACGGCGGCTTGCAACAACAAATCTATGGGCGTTCTCTGGAGGCCGTGCCGAATCTCGCCAGCGCTTTTGCCCACGCTAATGAATATTCCAAACGGGGTGAACAACTTGCCAGCCATCTCTATAAGAGAGCATCCAATGCCAGTTCGGATGGAAAACTTTATGCGTGGGCTGGTGTTCCTGTTTCTCCTGGACTTCCCCTACCCGGCAACTGGTCCGGATTTGCCGGCGAACTCTCTGTATTGGGCATCCCCGCTGCTGATGCTTTCATGACTGGATTCCTATGGCTCTTGATCCTTCTCGTCATTCTTGTTGCGGCTACTGCAGCATTCAAGTGGGCCTTGGAAGCCTTTGCTGCCATCAAATTGATCAAGAATGATCGTCTCGCTCTTTTCAGAAGCCACTGGCTCGGATTTTTGGGTCTTGTTGCTCTCCGGACAATGTTCATCGGCTTCTTCATGATGATGACTTTGACCCTGTACCAGTTCTCGTACGGAGGAAAGGCTGGTCCCATTGCCATTGCGGTCATTCTTTTCCTGATCTTCTTCGTGGGAATGTTTGGTCTTGCCTTGTACGCCTGCTTCTACAGGATGAAATTTGGAAAGTACGAATCCTCGCCGGAGCGTATTCACTTCAAGCAGAAGAAGATCATGAAGTTCATTCCATGGGTCTCGCCCGTCCGTGAGAGCCAACTCGACGAGTCGGAAAGATCTAAATCTGCTTTGGCCGTATCAATGTTCAAGCTGGACTTCGTTGGGAATGGGAATGACGCCGAAAGCCAAAACGTACACGAAAATGCAGAATATACCAAGCGATTTGGATGGTTGTCCGCTCGGTATCGACGTACCAGATGGTGGTTCTTTGCATTTTGGGTGGTCTATCAATTCGTCAGAGCTTGCTTTGTGGGTGGAGCTCGTGGGAGCCCTAGTGCTCAAGTGTTTGGGCTCTTCGTGTGGGAAGTTATCGCTTTTGTCGCAATCGTCAAGATCAATCCATTTGAAGGCGCCCGAAACACCGCGCTCGCTGTTTGGATGCTCGGCATCAGCAAGGTTGCCACCGCGGGACTCTCGATTGCCTTCCTGCCGCAGTTCAACGTTGCCAGAATTCCTACAACCGTCCTTGGTGTAGTGATAATCGTTATCCAAGGCTTCCTGGTCATCGGGGTCTTGATTTTGATAATTCTTGGCGCAATTTCCAGCTACATGTCGCTCACACGAAACCGAGAGGAGTTCAAGCCGCACAACCTGGAGAACATTCGAATGAAGTACTTTGGGCACCTCGAGCAGAAGGCGACTGATGTCCCACCACCTCCACCGCCAGCGCCGGAAGAACCCAAAGAGCCATACTTCAGTGTCAACACTGTTCGAAGACAGCCAAAGATTGAGGATGAGGATGTCGTTCCGGATATGGCGGATATGACCAATCCGAATGCATCGACATTCTCTCTCCCCAACCGAAGGAGCAGAGCCAACAGCATGGCGCACAGCATGCGAAGCGTCAACTCTGGATACGGTAATGTTCCTTTCGGAGCCCGCGTCCACCGAGCAAGCTGGAGCTCAAGAGACTTCCAGAATTGGCAAGCAGATGACTCCACCAGAGCAGATTCGCCATTGGGTACACCGACCAGAGTTGGCAGTGGACACAACACGGCGAACAACTCAATATCGAGGGCACCTCTCGTCAGACCCTCGGCCTCACAAACCAGCATGAGGCCCTCAACACCAACGCGTAACACGCAACAGCAGCATGCCGGCCAGCGGGCGCATTTCGCCAGGTGAAAAATCGAAAGTATTACGACGTAACGATCAAACAGGGAGGGGGAGGTAATATAGACGGGAAGGGTATACATGGGCCGGAGGCAAGGAAGGAGTCATTGTCTCACACGTTTATAAGTGCTGTGGACTTCATTTGCTTTGTGCAACATACTAGAGTGGCATCATCATCGCATTGGAAAGGGTCACAGGATGGCGTTCAGGAATGGAACCGCTCAAATGAAATGAGAATGGTTCGGTACGAGCACTGTGATGCGATAGAGCAGGCAGATTGACTCACTACAATAAAGATTTTTTAAATTTATTCTTTGTGTTTGTGATTTCGTGTTTGATACTGCGTGCTCTTCAAAATTCATCTGGTAAACTTCTGGTTTGGCCTCAAGTTTGGTTTCGAAGGTGAGTACTCCTCAAAGTCGGTTTGGTCTAGAAGATCTCGAGGCATTGGGAAATCGAGGCCTTACTGTACGTCTCAGCGAAGCTCAACCCTCCAGAACTCCGAAGCAAATTATATACTTCGTAAAAGCAGTCTCGTTTCACCCCGCACCTTCCTTCTCCTTTTCGTACCCCTCAAACTCCCAAAAGTTTTCTTTCCAAACTCCAAATATTCACCCACCGAAACGACCTCGACACGTCAACGCGTCAAGTTGTACTCAATTCACCAGAAAACTAACGTCGCGTCATTTACCGAGCTCCTCTCCCCCTTCTCCAACAAATTCTTCATCTCGACATTCTACAAACACAATCAACCATTGATTCGAGACTTGTATGCAAGTCGCCTCTCGAGTCTTATCTCATATCTTCTCGTGTCAGAATCTTTGTTCTTTTCTTGACTCGGGTATCAATCCAACTCAACCGAATTCCCTCTCTTCTTGAAGCACACCAACCCCAACCCAACACAGCTCCGACGCGTGACGCGTGCGCAAAAGCAAGAGGGGGGGAGGCAAGATGTTTTACAGTCATGAAAGTAAGTTTTATCTCCGGGGATGGGCGAGGGGGAAGGGAAAAGGGAAGGGGTAGAGAGCAAGCTGATAAATGGTAGTTTTGACGAGTAGGAAGTATGGCGTTGCTACTATTTGGTATTTCCCCCTTTCCTTTCTCCCCTCCCCTTTGACTTTTTCATCTCGTTCCCTTCCCTAGCCTCGCAAGCTCGTCAAGAAAGAAAAAACGCTAACAACAGAAAAAGGCTAGTAGCAACCCTCGGCGCGCGCTCCTCCCACAGCCGTAAGCTCACCCGAAAGGCAATCACAGACGTCGATGTCGCAAAGGCGTGTGGGACTATTATGGAGCCTGAGGCGCCTATAGCTCTTAGGCTCCAGTCGAACTTAATGTTTGTTCTCCTTCTCCTTTTCCCTTTTCCTTGTGTTTGATGGCGTAGAAGGAGTGGGGAGTGAATGTGGAAAGGGGAAAGGGCTGACAGAGGGCATAGGTATGGAGTAGCGAGAGTTTATTCGCAGCAGTGTAGTTATGTCCTCTCCGACGCGCAAGCGGCGCAAACGGCTATGAGGGCGTTGTTGAAGAGGGGTGGGAATTATTTAGATGTTGGGGCGGGGAAGGCGAAGCCAGAACAGCTTATGCTGCTTGATGATCCTGCTTTTTTGCCGGATATGGCGTTGCCGCCTTTGGAGCTTGATGTTGAGAGGTTGAGTTTGGAACCGGGTGCGCAGGGGGATAGCCAGAGGAGTAGTCAGAGTATGATGAGTATTAGGGGTCGAAGGTATGTCTTCTCTTTGCGATGGGAACTTTTCGAATTTGGTGTCGAGATCAAGGGCACCTTGGAAAAATTCTTCCACTTTTTAGAGAAAAACGCTAACTTTTCAGCAATTCGGTCTCCTCCCGCTCCAATTCCCTTCCATCCCTCAATCTCGGCTCCTCCAGCGGAAGCTCCATCAATTATGGCCTCCCATTCGACGACCCCTTCGCCGGCTCCCAAAAACCCTACATCGGCAATGATGGTGCCTTCGGAGAAGAAGTAATGTACCAAGACGAAGTCTTCAATTTCGACCCCGAAGGAAATCTAATCGACATCCCGTCCCCCGCACGTCGTTCTAGCGCTCACCCACAAGGTCGTTTGGGCAGTGATTCTGCAGCCAGCGCTCGAGTGCGAGGTGAGCATGAAGGCGGTCATGTGCATCCAATTCATGATAGTGAGGGCAATTTCAACATGTACGACTACGGCAACGAGGATTTGCAACTCCCAGACGCTGAGCCTTTCCCCGAAGGACCTTTCATGACCGGTGGCCTAGGCGGAAACGACCAAGCTCTCCCGCACAGTGGAAATGATCGTGTCCACTCTTCCCCTTTCCAATCGTCAGAGCCATCAACCATCACCGCCGACGCTCCTATCCGCAAGACCAAGAAGAAGAAGAAGAAGCTCTTGGGAATTGATCCAGTTATCGAACTCCGCAACAGCGCCTTGGCCTCATTTAGGGATGACTATCTTGAGAACATGGCTGCTGCGACTTTGGTCAAGATCAATCATAAAGCAGGCATGCAAGCAAAGAAGAACGCATTTCACTTCGTATACGGTACCGGCCTGCTAGGCGTAGGCGAAGGTCTCGGCTCCCTCAAATTCACCCACCCCCTCTCCATCTTCGCCGGCACCTCCCTCCTCTCCAAAATCACCGGCACGCCCATCCCATCCACTCCCACCAAACGCTCAAAGCGCGCTCTCGAAGCCAACAACGAAGAAGACGAACACCAAACACCCAAACGCTTCCGCCAAGACAACAACGAGCAGGAAATCGGCCGCGGATTCCATGATGAAGATATTCCCATGGACTTTGGAGAGAATGACTACAATCAGGACCATAGCGTAGAAATAGGAAGAGAAGCACCCTCAGCACTACAAGACTACCCATCCTCCGCCCTCATGCCCTGGAATGTATCCGCTTCTCTCCGGGGCTCAAAAGCCGGCTCCGTGGCCAGACGTGTCACGTCCGCTTCTCCGCTCATCGGCCGCGGTTCTGCATTGCCTGGTGATATTGAACATTTTAGTTTGTTGCAGGAGGGAGATGAGGTCATGTATGGTCGCGATGAGGAGGAGTTTGGAAGTCCGGCTGGAGGAGTGAGTTCTAGTCGTGCGGGGGGATTTGAGTCTCAAGGGGGAGAGGGAGAGTTTGAGCTTTTTGGCGCTGCGGCGGGGGTGGATACGCAGACTGCTGGGACGAGTCAGTGGGTTCGTGAGGCGCTGGATAAGGAATCGAACAACTTTTTCGAGTATGTGAGGAATACGATTGAGGAGAAGACTGTTGGTGATGGAGACGAGGATGTTGATGAGTTGGCGTTGGATGGGGATGGTGGGAAACAGGGGGAGGGGTATGTTACGTTTGAGGAGTTGTTTGCGGTGGAGGGGAATAGTTGTGTGGTTGCTGCGCAGGCGTTTTATCATGTGCTTTGTTTGGCGACGAAGAGGAGGGTTTGGGTTGTGCAGGATGGGGTGGGTGAGGGGGTGGTGGGTGGGGAGATTAGGATTGGTGTTGTTTGAGGTTTTGTTGTCAGTTTGTTGTGGGCGGTTGAGTATGAGAGGCTTGGCGCTATACTTTTGCTTGGATGAATTGTACGGATGAAAAGATGGATGGTGATGAGTACGGATACAATGTCATGAGAAATGAGGGATCAGGAAAGGGTACATACACATTTGCTATACATACATGTCAGAATGACACCCAGAGGGAATGGAAAAGGAAAAGGAAAAGGGGAGATAGACACGTACTTGCTAGCCCAGATACCCATTTGCTATACACAAACTTCACTTCAACCATGCTGCTCTTCAAAAGCCATTGAACTTAACCTCATACATCCCCCTTCCATACATTCCAGCCAAAAGCAAAAAAACATCCACACCTCACACCCTCCTCCCACCAAACCCCCAAACCCTCGCCACACCCCCAACATCCTGTATCCCCCCTCTGTCTCTCTCCATCCCCAACCCCCTAAATCCCCCCCTCTCCCCAAACACCCCCTTAAACCCAACACCAACACCATCCCCATCAACCTCAACCGGAACCCACCTCTCTTCTCTCCCCCCGTCCCACGCTTCATCCCTAAGCACCTCAACCACAAGACATCTATTTACCTCCTCCCGCAAATCACTTCCATCTCCGTCCCCTGGTCCAGTGTAGAGGATTTCTGCGTCGCGTCTAGTCTTAGGTAGGGAAGAGAGAAGGAGGTGCAGGTCTAGGAATTGTGAGAAGATGGCGCCGAGGGCTGGGCGCGAGGGGGAGGATGTGAAGATTGATTTGGTGTTGCTGGAAGAGGTTGAGGTGGTGGTGCTGTTATGCAGGATTGTGAGGAGGTTTTGGGTGTGCGTTTGGTGGTGGAGGGTGTGGGAGAGGGAGGTTAGAGTTTCGTGTGCTATGAGCAGCATGGTGTTAGTCTGGGGTAAAAATGAAGGGGGGGGGGGGGGGGGGGGGAAAAAAAGGGGGGAGAACGGT